>Ga0078972_1000727_pt1 | contig 135161 bp, 105 predicted proteins | sample YelNatPaOPGAMG01_FD_67568 | JGI IMG/M metagenome (GOLD analysis project Ga0078972, IMG submission 67568) | Hot spring thermophilic microbial communities from Obsidian Pool, Yellowstone National Park, USA - OP-RAMG-01 (SPADES assembly) (version 2) | ecosystem: Environmental > Aquatic > Thermal...
CCGGCACCTTTAAAATCAATAACTTACATGATGAACTTTCTGCCTATCGAAAGACTGTGGCTGTTTTGTGGCACCTTCGCTCCAGATATGCGTCATGATCTGCTTTGCCCTTTCATGCCTTCCTGGAATCAAGTGAGCATAGCGCTGGGTCATTGCCAGGGTCTTGTGCCCTAAGATATGCTGGAGAGTAATTATATCGCACCCTCCGGCTGCAAGCAAACTGGCGGCAGTGTGTCTGAGGTCATGGAATCGGAAATCGCTTATCCCTGCCCTTTTGCAAGCCGCTTTAAAAGCCTCTTTGATGCAGTGTATGCGCTCGCCGTTTTTTCTTGAAAATATGAAATCGTTTGTTCGCCTCTCACACTTTAGAGATAGGATCTTCTTTTTTAAGAAATCGTCCATTGGAACGTCTCTCGATTCGCTGTTCTTGCTATTTTCTACCCGAATAAATCCGTGCTCGAAATCGACATCCTTCCATCTGAGATTCAGGATTTCGCTTTTCCTCATCCCTGTGGAAGCTGCTAAAATGATGATTGTTTTCAGCGGCTCTCTTGCACAGTCAATAAGCCTCTGAAGCTCTTCTTTTGTAAGAATACGCAAGCGCTTTTCTTCGCCTTTCAGCAGTTTGACCTTCGATGCAGGATTTTCATCGAGCCAGCCCCATTCGACGGCGAGGTTAAACATGGTTTTGAGAAATGCGAGCTCTCGATTTAGAGAAGCTTTCTTTATCGGGGTTCCTTTGTTTGTTATGTGCTTTGAGCGCCACTCCCTCCATGCTTTAATATCGTACGCTGTGATTTCTCCGATGGGAGTTTTGCCGAAGTACTTTTTAAGCGCTTCTCCTATGAAGAAGTCTCTCTTCCAACTGGCCTTCTCCACTTTGGAATGCTTCTCGATAAAGTGATCGACCAGCTCGAAAAACGGCATGCTTTCCCTTTTTCTGCTCTTGAACTTTCCTGTCGCGATTTCCCACTTCGTTTTTTCGTATATCTTCTGAGCAAGGCGCTTATTTGAGGTGTGCGTTGAAAGGCGGATCCTTTTGCCCTCCAGGAAGAAGCACATCTGCCAGCATTCACTCCCTCGCCTCTTGAAGAGTCCCATGAAAACGCCTCCTTGGCTTTTTGGGGTGAATGCCGTAAAAGCGCTTCTCATAAGCATCAAGATCCTCTGGCCGGAATCGGATGTTCCTGCCGTCTCTAATATACGGAACTTTACCGCTTTTAGCAAGATCGTAGACATGCTCTACTGAGCACTGCATGAGCTTTGCCGCGATTTTAGGCGATATCCAGAGCATGCCATTTTTTTCAGCGAATTCCTTAAATGTCATTTTCTTTTCCAGGTCATTCATAAGCTCTGTTATGATGACCTCCTTCTATTCTCATCGCTATTTTTTTCGGAGCGAGAGAAGAGAGGATGATGTGATTTGAATCCGTTATTACTGCGCTCCTTGTCGGCTTCCCGCAGGTAGCGTCTATGAGCATGTTTTTCTCTTCCGCCCCCTTTATCATCCGCTTTACAGGCGCTGACTTCACGCTCACGACCGCGATTATTCTTTGGGGTAAAACGTAGTTTTCAAGCCCCACGCTGATAACGAAGTTTGGCTTTATTTTTTCTTCCCCCATGTTTTCTTTGTCCATGTTATTCCCTTTTTCTTCCGCTTTAATTCAATTCTTTTCGCTTCAATTCGCTTTTGGGCGAATTTTTCCGCTTTCTTGCCGGCGCTAAATGCGGCGGCAGGTCGCAGGTCGCGCGGAGCATGCTCGCAAGGAGAGCCGTCGCACCGTCGCAAGGGACGCCGCATAAGAGGGAGATGGAGCAAAGACTCGAAAAAGGGCTTGGAAAGAGGACTTGGAAAAAGGGTTTTTGAAAAATCGCTTTTCATTTTGTTTTTCATTTTTTTCTTCATTTTTTCCTCATTTTTTTTCTCATTTTTTCTTTGAAAAGCCCGCGTCAGAAGTCATCGGATTCCTCGCCGTCGAAGTTTTCGGGCAGATCGAAAGCGGAAGCTTCATAGCTTTCCGAATCTTCTTCTTCTTCGATCTCTTCGGTTTCGCTTTCGCTTTCTTCCAGCCCGCTCTGCTCTGCTCGCTCTTCGAAAAGGGACGATTTCGAACGGGATGATCGGCTTTCGAGAAGCAGGGCGAGCTTTGCGAGCTCTTCCCTTTCTGCTTTAAGCTCCCTTTCAAATTCTTCGTTCGCTTTTTTCAGTTCTTCGATTTCACGCTCTGCTTTTTCCCGCTCTGCTTTTTCCTGCTCTGCGCTCCGCTCGCTTGAAGCGCTCGGTTGACCTGCCTGCGCATGCTCTGCCTCCGCCTGCCCTGCTTCGTCGTAGTATCCGGCGCTCTTGAGCATTTCGTATTCGTAAAGGCATCTTTTTCGAACGCCTTCATCCCATACGCTGTATTTCGGGCAAGTTTCGCACTTTGAATGATCGATTAATGCTTTCGTCTCCCAGCATGCGAAGAACTTGCGCTCATGAGAAAAGGCGAAGGCCCTGGAGCGCGGAAATATGCGGACGACTGGAAAGCGGATGAATTTTCTCGGCATGCCCTTTATGCTGAAATGCCTTGTGAAGAAGCTCATTTTTGCCTCCTTTTTTTGCGTTATGCTTTTTGCCTCGTCATGTTTTTTGCCTGCCTGCGCGAATGCGCTTCAGCTCGGCTCTGCTCTGCTTTTCTCCGCATGCGGTCTGCTTTTTGATACGATGGGAAGAAAGAAGTGCTCATTGGAGTTCATCGATCGAAGCTCACAGAAAGTCGCGGACGAGCTTGAAGTGGATGCGCTGGAGCTTTTCCCACGGGACTTCTTTGTAGATGCATGCCTTCGCCTCGCTAAGGCCTGCCTGGTTCTTCGCTATGATGACGACTTCGGCAAAGCCCGCTTCTAAATCTTTCAAAGCGTTCTCAGCCACATGAGCGTGCGAGGGCGAGAGCTCGATTTCGTACGCAGTCATGCGGTCTTTGCGAATCTCAGCGATGTCTGCTGATTTTCCGTTGAGGGAGTATTCGATTTCGACGCAAAGGCCGTTATTCCTCATCGCCTCTGCAAGCATGTTTTGGATAATCACATGCTCGGCCGATCCCTTGCCTCGAAGGCGAACGCTTTCCCAATCCGCTCCTATGAACTCAGCCCCCTTATGCTTTAGGACGGCGTAGGTCCTCGGGTTTCCCCTTCCGCCTAAGGAGATCGGGCAGAGCTCGATAAGCCCGTTTCTTGACATTTCAGCAAGCGCTCTTCGCAAACTCCAAGGCGGGACGCTTGCGAGCTGTTCGGCGATCGAGGAAACAGGAACCCAGCCGAGCTCTGCGATTATCTTCGCAATCTCACTCCAAAGGCGGACTTCGCCCGCTTTCTTCGCTCTCGCGCGCTTCTCTCCTGGAAGCGGCTTTTCGATTTTTTCGTCTGCTTTTTCCCCTCCGCTCTCTTCGCTCTCCCCTCGCAAAGGCTCGTATGAAAGGCTTCCGAAAACTTTAAGCATGCGGGCGTCGACTTCTTCTTGGCTGACGAATTCGAATGAAAGCGAAGGAATGCGAACGAGAGCCGGCTCTGGAACGTGGGACGATTGGAAGATCATATGCGCCTTCGGAAGCGTGTGGAGCTTCTCTGCCTGCTGTGGGGTAAGGCTTAGTGCGCTCGCCACTGCTCGGATGTCTCTTGCGTTCACCAGGCGCATGACTGCGATCTTGTCAACGTTGGAAGCGACTGTTGAGGGGAGAAGCGAGGGCGTTTGATCGCAGTAGATTAAGCCAATGCCGCGCTTCCTTGCCGTCCTCGCGCTCGTGAAAAGCATGCCCTCGCCGAGGTCGTAGCGCTTTGCTGTCTTTTCGTTGAAAAGCGCGTGGGCTTCGTCTATCGCAATTATTAAGCGGAGTGCTTTTGGTGGGAGGATTTCGAAGTATGTAAACGCTCGCAGGAACTTTTCTGCGATGTAGAAGTTCGCCTTGTCGTCGCTGAGGCCTGAGCATTCGAAGATCCAAACGCCTTTGGTGAGGCTTCGGATGTCGAATCCTTTTGCGCATGCAAGCGCTTTTCCAAGCTCGCCTTGGAGACCGAGGAGGCGGTTGAGAAGGCTTTCTCGAAATCCGTAGAAGCGGGTTCCAGGCTTGAACTCGACTGCCTCGAGCAAGCGGATGAGGTCGGAAAGTGAGGGATAGCTTTTCGATCCATCGAAAACGCCTTTGTTTTTGTAGAGGTTTCGTATCAAATGGTCTAAGAGGTTGATCGAGCCGTCTAGGAGGAAGAAGACCTCGCGGAATACGTTTTTTATGCGTGCCAGCCATTCTTCTGGCTGTACGCTCGGCGGAGGCTCGAAAAAATTGAAGCGGTCTTGGTCGGGCCGGATTACCGCTATTTGCTCGATCGGTTTTTTCAAGAGAGAGCGGTATTCTTTTTCTCGGTCGAAGACCCAGACTGCGATCTGCTTTGCCGCGAACTGCTCGATGAGGTAGCGGAGGAAAAAGCTCTTGCCTGCCCCGCTATGGCCTGCGATGAGCATGTGCTCGGCGAAGGAGGCGAGCGGGATGAAAAGCTCCTTTTCCTTTCGGCCTGCATAGATAATGCTTCCTATGTGGATTTTTTCTTCTGAATGCGCTCTGCGCTCTTCTCTACCGACCGCCTGCCCGCACTGCTCTGCGCCTGGGTTTGCGGAGTGCTCTGCGCCTTTGCCTGCTTCGAGGTGCGGCTTTTCTTCAGCGTTCAGCTCTTCTCTTTCGATTCGATGCGCTTTTTCTGATGCTTCTGAAAAAGCGAATGCTTCTTCTCCGCTTTCCTCCGGGCCTTGGGAGAAGATGGGAAGGTCGCAAAGGCTTATGCCCTGCATGCGAAGCAATCGATGAAAATGCTCCTTGTATTCTTTCGCATGCCTCGGATTCCTGAGCGCTTTCTCAAGGCACTTTTTGATGTGCGGATCGCTTTTTCCGAGAATGTCGGCGAGGCCCATGAGCTCTTCGAGGTCGAAGTTCATGGTTGCTCCTAAAGCTTTAAGCGGTTTAGGTATGCGATGATGTGAGGCACAATGATGAGCGAGGCGATTATGGAGAAGAGGAGAAAAGGCATTTTTTGCTCCCCGGTTATGCGCTTGAAGAAGTTTGCGAAGGCCAGCGAAAGGCCGAAGGCGAGGATGAAGGCGAAGATCGCTTTTATGTGCCTTCGGACGAAGCGGATGACGAGGGCGAAAAGCTCGAAGGCGATTTCGAGGAAGAAGCTCATTCCCTTCACTCCCTTCTCTTAAATGCGAGGGATAAGAAGCCGGGCAGGGCGCACTTAGGGCAGAAGCGGAAATTTGGGTGGAATACGCTCTGCTTCGCGCATTTCGAGCAGACGATTCTCCGGCATGAAGAGCAGGCGAACTTCCCTGACTTTGCGCACTCGCTACACAAGGAAAAGCTGGCGCAGAAGGCGCATAAAGCGTTTGTTTCACCGATGTGGCCGCAGTCGTTTAAGACGGCGTGCTCTTCGATGAGCGAGTGGTGCGTGCCGTGCTCATCTACGCCTTCAATGTCGACCGTCTTTTTCAAAACGCGCTTTTTCAGCGGAAACTTCCCAATTTTTTTGACTGTTTTCTTTACGCTGTCCCTGTTTTCCTTCTTCATTTTTTTGCTCCGCGCGTCAGCGTGCAGATACGCTTTGCAGATGAATGCTTTGAAAAAAGTATGCATTCTGCTGTTCCGCTTTTGGCGCAGGCGCTCTTTCTGTAAGGGCATGAAAGGCAGGCGAATGAAGCGCTTCTTTCGTATCTTGTGCATAATCCAGAGCGGATTTCGAAGGCGTCTTCGCATTCGAGGATGCGCGCGCAGTCAGTGCAGTGATGCTTACGAAGCATGAAGCCCTCCTTTACTCAATCCAAAAGGCTTCTGGCTTTTCTTCTACGTCCCGCAGTCCGAGGCTTTCCGCAAGCCTCTTTACCTCTTCTACTTCTTTCCGATTAGGACGCCTTGCGATGTCAGGGAAGCACAAGGCTAAATGAGCAGGAACGTACTGATCGAGAACACTTATCCAAATCCTTTCCCTCAGTTTCGAGAGCTTTTCGATGACGGACTTGTGGCAGCATTCGAAGTGGTTCGGAATGACGAGAATGCGGACGATGATCTTCGCTTTCTGCTTCGCCAGGCTCTCGAGAGCCTTCCATGCGGCTTCAAAGTAGTTCGGCGCTTTTGAAAGGCGCTCTGCGCACTTCTTTCCTGCATAGCGGAAGTCGACTAAGTAGACGTCTACTATGCCGTCGCAAAGCTCTACTGCTTGAGGCGAGAGGAAGAGGTTTGAATTGAGAACGATGGGGAGCGATAGCTCTGGAGGAGAGGTTTTCAGAAGGCTTAAGATCGAAGGGATGAAGAGCGAGGGCTCGCCTCCTCCGAACTCGATCGTTTGGAAGGGGAACGATTTAAAAAGCGCTTCTGCCTGATTCCAGAAAGCCTCCCCGCTCAAGACAGAAGGCACGCTCTCATTCTTCTCCTTTGCAATGCAGTAGACGCAGTCAAGCGAGCAGAAGGCGAAGTTGAGGATGAGAGCCGGGTTAATCACGCTTTCCTCGGCTATGTGGATGAATGGAGGGTAGCAGAGAGCTGTGCTTGAAGCCCTGCACACTCCCTTTTCCTTCGCCCTGTCCGCTCCGCACTCCCATGCGCAGAGCTTGCAAGACCTCAGGCTTTCTTCCGCCTTCCTCAACCTCTCATCGAGCTCCCCGGTCCTTTTCGATTTTACGAAAAGAGGCTCATACCGCTTGGGCGGGCGAGAAGCGATCTTGAATCTTGGATTCATTTTTTTGATCAGCGGGAGCATGTCCGGCGTGGGATCGATTAGGACGATTTCTCCGCCTGCCCTATAAATGCGGTTCATTTTTCTACCTTTTCTTCTGCCTGCTCGCGGTTCTCGAAGAAATTTTCAAAAAGGCAGAAATCACCATCCGCCTTCTTCGCTTCTATCATCCTTTCTTTTCTTGCATTAAGCGAGCGCATTCGCCTTTCGTAAGGCAGGCTCAGTCTTTCGCTTTCTTCGAGCATGCGGGCGCTTGGTTCAGGCGCATTTAGCTCACTGATTTCGATCAGGTGAGCTTCTGGAAATTGGAAAGCAAAAGAAGGGACGGCTGGAGAAGTAAGAGCGGATGAGCTTGCGAAAGGAATGGAGCGGATAGAAGGAACGGAATCAGAGGAAGGAGAATAAAGCGGAGATTCTGGAACTGCGGTAAGCGGCGGATCTGGCGAATAAGAAAAGCGGAACGAAGATGGGATGTGGCGAATCTCTGGAAGGGATAGATCAGGCGATAACGTTATCGGCTCAATGCTCGAAATTATCTTTGAAACCTTTTTTGAAGCGCCGAAGATGCGAAGAAGGGCGGCGTCTTCGACGTTTAAAACGATGGCTCTGCTCATAGCTTCCTCCTTAAAAAAGGACTTTTCTTTCTGCTGAAAAGGCTCGGAGAAAAGCCCCTGCTTTTTCAAAATACCTTTCCCAGAACGCCTTGAGCGATGAGAAGTAAGAGGGATTTTTCCCGCATGTGGAGACGCCTAATGCCCAGACCTCAGACCCTTTCAAGTTCGGGATTAAGCGGTTTTTTTCGACCTCTTCGATGAGCGAGGGGTTGATAAGCAGAGGAGACTCGATGTTCACGCCGACGGAATTGCGCATGTCGGAAAGCAGGACGATCTTTGCCGGCTTTTCACTGTCAGCCATGAAAGAAACGAGGCTGAGCGCTCCGAAGATGTCTGTTGCTTTAGCAGTCGGCTTAAGGTCGGCTTTGCTCCAGTTTTCGATGAGCGAGAGTTTCGCTTGAGCAAGCTTTTCTCCGAACTTCCCCTTTTCTCTTGGAAGCGAAGCGGTGAGAATGACGAAGGGCTTTTCAAAGCTCTTTTCTGTTATGGCGATTACTTCGATCTCGTCGCCGGGCTCAAGCCTTTTTATGATTTCTGGGACGAAGTCGAAGTTCTTTTTGAACTCATCCTTCCCTTCGTAGTCGGAGCAGTTGGTCGATGATGAGAGGTCGAAGAGGATGAAAAACGAATCTTCTCCCCTTGCAACTGCTGTGATGATGAGGACGAGGACGAGCGAAAGAAGGACGATGAAGAGAGGCGAGAGAAAAAGCGAGTCGTTCGACCGCTTTCCCTCTGCAAGCCCTCTTCTGAACTCGGAAATGCCCTTCGCCACAAGCGAGTTTATCCTTTCGATGGAAATGCGCGTATGCGCGATATCGTGGTCGAGCCTTCCGATTCTTTTTGCGAGGCGCACAACCGGTCCGGAGAAGATGAAGCGGGAAAAGCCTTCTCGAAGCACAACGCCCATGACTATGCAAAGGCTGAGCGAAAGCAGGGCGAGGGCATAAGGGAAGAAAGAAGTGGATTCGTAGAATTTATTTGAGGAAGCGACGATCTGATTCGGGTCTTCAGAAGAAGGCATTCTCAAAAGGAAGCCGCGGACTGCCGCGAAGAGGAGGGCGGAAGCGATCAAAAAGACGATTGAGGCGTAAACTGCTTGAAGCTTGATTTTCGATTCCAGCTCGCGCTTCTGCTGGTGGATGAGGTTGAGGAATAGCTCGAAGGCGAGCATGCCTGCGAAGGTTGCGACTGAGGCGATCAAAACCGCTTCTGCCGGCGAGGCGAACGGCGAAAGCGTCCAGGTCATTAAGGCGAATTCAGCGAATAAGCATGGGATAAGCGATAAAAGGTATAAGAGCGAGTAGTAATAGCTCTGCAGATGGCCGGCGAAGGTGTGTCCTTGGCTGAGGTCGCTGAGCCGCTGCAAAAGCTCTTCCCTCTCCTTGGTGAGGCATGCCCCTCTGATGTTGAGCGATCTAAGCTCTTCTTCCCTTTCAGCTTCAAGCTTTTCCCGAAGGGATGCTTCCAGCTCTGCCTGCTTTTCAGGCGGGAGCTTCGAAGCCCTTTTACCCTGGCGGTAGCATGCGCTTAAGATACCGTCTAAAAACACGGCTTGACCTCCTTTTAATAAGAAGGCTTTGCGCTCCTCCTGGCTTGGGAAGGCAGAACGCATTTGTGGCATATGAGCCCGGATGTATGGAAGGTCTTCTCGACCTCCTCCATGCAGATGAAGCAGAGCTCGCGACCGCATAAAACGCATGACCTTGCGCACTTCTCTCGGCAGAAGAACCTGCCGCATCTCAGGCAGTAGAAGAAGCCTTCGGTTGTGAAAGGCAGAAGCCTCCCACAGCCAGGGCACAATTCTCTTAAATCCAAGCTTGATTTAACTCCTTCAGGCATTGAAGCCTCCTTTTAAAGGTTTCTCTAATTAAAAAATAGGGCGGGTTTTCGGTCCTGTCACGATGCCATTAATGTTTTTTTTGGCTACGAAATGGCAACATCGAACAGATAAGATTTATATTTTTATTTAATAATTGATTAATATGAAATTACACCCCACTTCTAAAAGAAAGAAGAACGGACAAATAAAACCTACCCTCGACATGGATATTCTTAAATTTCTCGATCTGCCAGAATTTACATATAAAGGGAGAATTAGAGTAAAGGGCGTAGGCGGCATGACCCTTTTTTGGCTCGAAAATGCTCTATATGGAGAAGTTTATTTGGAGAAAGGAATTAAAACAGTAGAGGGATTAAGAGATTACATAAACAGCGAAGACACATCTATATATGAAAAATTTGACAGCTTTCCTACGAGACTTATTTTAGAAAATGGATTAAAATATCTTCAGCAGGTATTTTCTAAATATAATCTTCCTAAAATTAAATTAATTAAAAAGGCCGGCAGGAGAAAAAGGCTGTCTCTTGAAACCACTATCCCTGAATTCTTAAAGCTCCCTGAATTTAAGTACAAACATAAAGATAGAGTAAAAGGAGTAGGCTACAAAAGTCTTGCTGCTCTTGAATACGCCCTATATGAGGAGGCCTACCGAGAAAATAATATTAAAACATTGGGCGAACTGATAGATTTTATACAAAACAAAGGCCTTGATTTTGATACTTCAAAGGCAGAAAAATATCTCAACCATGTTTTGTCCAAGTACGGCCTTCCCAAGGCTGTACCAATTACCTAATTCGAGAAGCCGTACCATTTTAGAAGCTTTCCCGTCATACGGACAGATTTTTAAATTCTATTATTTTTAGGTCAACAAAATTTTAAGAGAAATTAAAATTATTCTCGATAAATTAAAATTATTCTCGATATATTTCGATATAGATATAATTTAACGGCTTAGTCAATTTGTATATTTTTTTCCTCATACTTCTTAAATTGACGCCTAAATTCTCCTCTAAGAAACTGCTTAATCTAGAAATGTGAGCTCTTATTCCGGTTGTAATTTTCTCTATACTCTGTCCTCCCTTTTTATATATCCTTCCACTCTTCATCCACTTGAAAACAGTTTTTAACAAATAGTCCATATCGCCAGCTGTTCCTTTGTTTTTAAGCACATGAAATAACAGGTATCGCTCCGTACACCTTAAATAGCTATCTTGATCTGACTTATCAATTTTTATTTTTTCTCCTTTTTTGTAAAATTCTACTTTTCTTAATTGCTCATTATTAATAACGAATAAATCGAATTCTTTAATCTTTTTCTTAATTTCTTCAAACTCCTCTTTGGAAATCGGCTTGCCTCTTCGGCTTTCGATTTCAGGGCTCCACATCCTTGCGAACGGCTTCTCTTTTTTAATCTTCTTTTGAGCCGGAATTACAACTGGCCTAAGCCCTTCCTCTTCCTTTTGTACTAAACGCTTTCCTCTTTCGAGCAAATTCTCAATAAAATCTGCTGCCAATCCCTTTGCATCCTCGGGTTTCCAAACCTCATTCAACCTCTTGTAAATGACAGCGCTCGTTCGGCTGTATGCGGCTTTTATGCTTCCTATGATGCCGTCTTCCCTCCTGCCTAAATACGAGGCGATTTCATCATAGTACTCTTTATTCTGCTTCAAAACCTCTTCTTCTACCATGAGGCCGTGATTGATTTTTCTTGCCTCTCCTCTTTCTGAAAAGACGATGGTTTTGCCTGAGACGAGGGTGAAGAAAATTTTCCAAGGATCTTCTCTGAAAGGCGCATCTGTGATTTCAAGGTTCGGCACTTGGAGAAATTTTGCCAGAACGTCAACGGCCTGGCTTTTATATCTTTCCTTATCCTTTGCTTCGGCATAGCTTTTCCAAAGATTTTTCGGAGTTGTCTCGCTGTCCCATTGATAATATTTTGGAAGAGTGTATGCGTTAGGCGACGCTATGCCCTCATCAAAATACTTTCTCCTATATGGATTTTTCTTCTTAAGAGGGTCTCCCGTATACTCTTCGGGAATGACGAGGCCAGAACTCGTCGAAAAAATGTGTATGCTTTGTGATTCAGGGGTGTAGAGCATGAGGGAGCGATTATAAAAATTTAATGAATCTTGAAGAGGCTCAATGCTTTCTTTAAATTTATGCTTAACTCTGGTCAGCATAACCTTTGTTCGGTCATAAAACTCTTCCCTTAGCTCCGGTTTTACATCTTCCCTGAAATAAAGAAGGGGGCGAGGTAGATTGTAAAGTTTGGATACGGCGTCAATGACGATGTCTCGGAGATTCTTTTCGTCCACAAAGCTTCCGAGGTTGAGGGGAACGAAGCATATGTTCGTTGGGATGAACGGGTCTTCAGGGTTGGCTTTCAAATATCCGGTTGTAATCTGTTTATCATCTGTGAGGCCTAATACTGCGACAAAAAACAGCCTGGTTTTCGTGAGATCGAGCGCCCCTTTTCCTTTCAATTCAGGGAGCTTTATGCAGGGGATGTTTTTGAGAAGCTCCATCATCTTTTCATCTACTAATCCGCCAGCTTTCTTTTGGGATACGTTCTCCAAAATCTTTTCGCTAAGCTTCTCGCCTATGAGAGCGTAAGCTTCCTCTTTCTTTTTTCCTTGCGTTTCTTGAAATTCAGCGTACCTTTCTGCAAGAGCTATCACTAAATTTGCTTCATCTCTTTTGAGCAAGCCGTTTTCCACCGCCCAGTTAATTAAGTTAACCAAACCCTGAAATACCTTTTCAAAACCCTCTTCCATGGCTTTGCTTTCTCCTTTTTTGTTTTGCTAATTTTCTGATTTTTTTGGACTTTTTGTCAAGTGCATAAATGGGCGTAACTATCAGAAAAATTTAAATTTACAGGCGAAAATGCAAGTACTGTATGGGAAAGGTTGGCGGAAAGAGAAAGGTGACAAAGGAAATAGCGGATTTCATTAGAAAGAAGCATGAAGAAGGAAAGAAGCACAAGGAGATAAGGCGGCTCGTTAAAGAGCGGTACAGCGTTGAGCTTGATTTATCGACGATAACGAGGTATTACAAGCGGTGGGATGAGGTATTAGAAGCGTATAGAGATCAGGCAAAGAGGCAAAAGAGGGAAAGGTATGACAGGGTCTATCATAAGCACTACAGGCGGCTTGATAGGTATTTGAATGCCCTTTTTTCGGAGAGCGAAGCCTTATCGCTTGAAGAAATCTCTTCTTATTTGAAGAAGAGGACCGGCATTTACTTCAAGCCGGAGACGCTTGAAAAGAAAATAAATGCGTATGCGAGAGAGGGAAGGCTTTATGTCGAAAGGGACGAAATGGGCATTTACAGGAAAAGGCGCTGAGCGCTTTTTATTTCTTTTTTTGCTTCTTGTTTCCGCTTTGGCTTTCTGCTTTTTTCCAAAAGACGGCTTGCCTGCGCTATGATTTTAAAGGGGTTCAAAATGGAAGAATTGAAAAGGTTCTGCGGTGCATGCCAGCAGGAGAAGGAGATTGTGCTTATCGAAAAATGTGAAGACGGCGGAATGATTGAGCTCTCATGCGGGCACAGGATTTTCTACAATGAAATTGTGGAAACAATCAAAGTGATGGAATCATTAAATCTTAAACACAAAAGAGAAGGCTATAAAAGATATATGGCTAAAGAAGTTCAACGTGAGAAGATTTCGGGAGAAACAAAGAGAAGGGCGAAAGAAGTTCTTGTTATTGATAAAGAGAAAAACATTAAAATCCATCAGGTTTGGGAGCAGGATGAAAGCGGCGAATTGGTTCTTGTGCATGACGAAGAAGAGCCGCTTGACAAAAAGAAGGCTTAGTGCTTTTCCGATTTTAAGCTTTTCAGCCGCAATTTCCCTCGCCGGCTAAAAATTTATAAGTAAGGCATGCGAAAATTTTAATGGGGTTGGTGTGGTTTATAGAGAAATCACTATTCCCAAGTGTCCCTGGAAAAAGCTTTACAAGGAAGACGCTCCTTCTTACGAAAAAGAGGCGGAGTGGTTTAAAAAACAGCTGGACAGATATGGAGACTGCATGGTTATTTCTGCTCTCGAGGGCGATTTCGAGCTTTACTCGCTTTTAGAAGAGGATTTGCTCGATGCAAGGTATTTTATTGCATATTCGCCCAGGATAGACGTGGCGGCAGGTCCAATCATAAGGATTCCGTATGTAAAAGGATTGGAAAGGGATCAGAAGAAAAGGGAGGAGCTTAACCCGCTTATGAGGCTGGCTAAGCAAGACGCTATAAGGCTCTATCCTTTGGAAAAAAGGATGAAGCAGAGGTTCACGCTTGTGGAGAATCTTGAAAACTCCATTGTTTTTCAGCCTTACGGCTTGGGAGAGAAGCCGCAGGAAGTCGAAAGAACGGAGAACACGCTTTTCGGAACTGGCCTGCTTAAACTGGATTTCTTGAGAGCGACATGGGGCAAAAGAGAGGTTTACAAAGACTTCAGCGAGCACTTAGTTTTCTTAACGGACGGTGAGATCGAGGCCCTGAAAGAATGGGCGAAGCAGAGGAGGAAGGACATTAAAAACATCGACATAGAAACGGCAAGGGAGTTTTGGATGGAATACGACAGCGCTATGAGGCGGAAAGAAATGGAAAAGTGGCGGGGAGATTTTTAGCCTCTTTAGAATGTTGATTCTCACACACTTTTTAATTAAATTAATTATAGAGATCAAAAAATGGTTCATCTATTTATTGATACTAATATTTTTTTACGTTTCTATAATTTCGATAATAAAAGCCTCGCTAGACTGAGTAGATTAGCAGGCCAAATTAAAGAGAATAAATTAACTTTGTGGCTACCGGATCAAGTAGAAATCGAGTTTTTTGTAAATAGGGAAGCCTTTTTATTGAACATTATCTCTAAATTGGATTCGGCTAAAGATAAAATTGAAAATATTAAAATTGACTTTCCAAAATCAGATTGGACCTCAGATTTTAATAACGCATTGAGCGACATCGAAAGTGAAATAGAAAAACTCAGAAAAGAATTTTCTGCTAAGATAGGCAAAATTACGAAAAAGCTCAAGGCAAAGATTAAAGACGAAATGTTAGCCGCTGACCAGATTATTAAGGAATTTTTTTCTTTAGCAAAAAAGCTCGAATCTTCAGAGGCTATAATATCAAAAGCTGAAAAGAGGATGTTAAGGAACATTCCCCCAGCAACGGGTATATCAATTTCTGACGCATTGATATGGGAACTTCTTTTGACTTATGTCCCTAATGAAGAAGATCTTCACTTCGTTTCTGATGATAATCATTTTTCATCAAAAATAGATGAGACTGACTTATCACCGTTTCTTAAGAAAGAGTGGAAGGAATTGAAGAAATCAAAGATATTATTTTATAGAAATTTATTTGATTTTATTAAGAAAGAACTCCTACAGCTGTATTCAGAAAGCACGAAAAAGGCTGAAATTAGCTCTGCAGAGATGCTTTTTCGTTTTGACGAATCATTGATGAGAAATTATCAAGAGATGTTGGAGTCTTTATCTGAACTACAAAAACAATATTCTGAGCAGTTAAAAAAAATCGCAGACAGCCTTCGCGTCGAGCCTGATTTTCTGCGGCAAATTATTGAATCAGCCTTTAAATATATTCCAGCAAAGAAGGCATAAAAGCAGGACGAAATTTGCTAAATACTAAACGAATTAATTTAAATTTAACCGCTTAATGCGCATCCGCTCTTAATCCGCTTTTTATTGACTAAGAGCATAAGCTTTCTTTGCGGTTTCTATGAAAAAAAGGCTTTCTTCTTTCGACAGCGAGAAGGACGTGTGGTACTACCAGCCGAAGATTTACATTGATACGAAGAGCGCTGAATCGCTTTACGAGGAGAAGATCGAATTCCGCTCTTCCCTTTCCAGAGAGCTGGCGAAGAAGGTTGTTGATAGCCTCGATGTTTTTTTGGAAGAGGATGAAAAAGGAGGGAAGGTGAAGAGGAAAAGCGAGGGGAATTTTGCCGGCATTTTGAAGGCGAATGGAAAGGTAAGAAAGCCGGTTGTTTCTTTTTTCGCTGATAAGGCGAGGGTTTTGCGAGAGGAGATCGAGAAGATAAATGGAGAAGCAGAGGAAAGGAAAAGGCTTCACAGCGAGATGAAATCGATGATCGAGGCAGATTTGAAAGAGGTTAAAAGGCTTTTGGCCGAAATATCGCTTTACGCTCCTGGGACGAAGCACTCGATTGATCTGAGGCGTATAGAGCTCGAAAGGGAGATGCTGTCGCTGAGGAAAGAAAGAAGGCTTGCTGAAATCTCGCTTTGGAAAGACCTCGTTTTCCTTAGGCGGGAGATGAGGGAGATTGTTTTCGAATACCAGGCGCTCAAGAGGATGACTGAGCTTGTGGAAAACGGAAGTCGGGGAAATTCTGGATAAAAATTTTTGCTAAATCGGCTTAACCTTTTCGATTCGATTGCGGATTTTTTAAAGCATAATGCGCAATTTGTATGGAAATAGTTCTTTAACTCCGTTCTCATTCTGATTCTGATGATGTTATGGCTTTTCAAAATGATATCGAAGAGCTTTTTCGGAAGCTTAAGCCTTTTTTAGGGGAAGAGGCGGATGCTTTATGGTTAGCCTACAATACGCAGACTGATTCGCGCTCGAAGGCTGAAATCGCCGGGCTTCTTTATTCTCTTGCGTCGAAATACTTGAATGAAACGTATGAAAAAAGGCTTTTACTTAATGTGCCGGATGAGAAAGAAATTGACGGCGAATATCGGTTGGGCAATGTTGTTTATTCTGGGAAAGAGCTTTATCCTTTCGGCCTTCGAGAAAACGAATGGCTCAGGCACGTCGCCATCTTCGGAACTACGGGCTCCGGAAAAACGAACTGCGCTTTTCTGATTCTACGGGAGCTCGCTCGAAAGGGAAAGCCGTTTTTGGTTTTTGACTGGAAGAGGAACTACAGGGACCTTATTCTACTCGAAGATTTTAAAGACGTTAAAGTTTATACGGTCGGGAGGGATGTTTCGCCCTTTTGCTTCAATCCGCTTGTACCTCCACCCAGAACGAAAGCGGAAAATTGGCTGAAAAAACTTATTGAAATCATATGTCATGCGTATTTCTTAGGCGAGGGCGTTGCTTTTCTGCTTCAGAAGGCGATTGATATGGTTTATCAGGAGAAAGGAGTTTATGAAGGCGGGAAAGACTATCCGACCTTTCTCGATGTGCTGAGGGTTTTGGAGGGCATGAAGGTTAAGGGGAGGAAGGCGCTTTGGATGGATTCTACTCTTCGGACCTTAGGCGTTCTCTGCTTCGGAGAGTTTGGAAGGGTTTTAAATGCGAAGGAGCCCTTCGATATTTCTCGCCTGCTCAGCGATAAAGCTGTGCTTGAGCTCGATGCGCTTACGAATGCGGACAAGACTTTTTTCACAGAAGCTTTGCTTTTATGGATTCACTGCTACCGCCTTTCTGAGGGAAAGCGTGAGGTTTTCAAGCATGCCCTTGTTATCGAAGAAGCACATCATATTCTACTTCGAAAGAAACAGGAGGCTTCTGGAAGCGAGGCGGTGACGGACGTTATGCTTAGGGAAATACGAGAGTTGGGAGAAGGCGTTGTCCTCATTGATCAGCATCCTTCGCTCATCTCGCTACCTGCTCTTGGAAATACCTACGCTACCATATGCTTCGGGCTTAAGCATAGGAGCGATATGCTTGCTGTGGGCGAATCGCTTTTACTGGAAAGGGATGAAGTCGAATTTTTAGGACAGCTTGAGGCAGGGACAGCGATTGTTAAACTTCAGGGACGATACTTCAAGCCTTTCGTCGTCCGCTTCCCGCTTTTCGAAATAGAAAAAGGGAGCGTTTCCGATGAAGAGATTAGGAAGCGGATGGAAGGTTGTAAGGAAGAAAGCGAGGCTGTTAGGCTTGAAAGCGAAATAAAAAGGCTTGTTAGGTCTTTTGAGGGCATGGTTAAAGAAATTGAAAATGCGCTTGGAAGGGCGAAAAGCGGAGAGGAAGACCGCAGAAAAATCAGCGAGGAGGAAAGGCGGTTCCTTTCTGATATTGCCCACTATCCTCTTTCTGGCGTTGTTTCCCGCTACGCAAGGCTCGGCTTAAACCGGTACCAGGGAAATAAAATACAACATTCGCTTTTATCTAAGGGCCTGATTTCATGGCGCACGCTTTCTACGCGCAAAGGGAGGTTGAAGATCCTCGTTCTGACTGATAAAGGGAAGAAAGAGATTCCTGATGTGAGGATAGAAAAGGTTTTTTATAAAAAGGCCGGCTGGGAACATGAATACTGGAAGCATGAGGTTGGAGAATACTATCGGAAAAGAGGGTATAAAATCTCATACGAATACAGGCTTAACGGAGGCCGCTCTGTGGACATCGTCGTTGAAAAGGATGGAAAGCGCATAGCTGTTGAAATCGAGACTGGGAAGAGCGATGCTGTTTATAACGTAAGGAAAGCGTTGGAAGCGGGATTTGATGAGGTTGTTATCGTCGTTATTGATGAGAAGGTTAAAATCGAGCTGGATCAGTTTATTGCGAGAAATGAAGATTTATTCAAAGGGAAAAATGTTAAAGTTTTAAACACTGGCTTTTTATAACGCTTCTATACAAGTTTTTTATTTTTTTTCCATTTTTTAATTATTTATGAGCACGTCCTTCTTTAGATATCTTATGAAGGAGGGAAAATTATCAATTATCTTACCTACCCCCTTATTTGAAACCGAAATATTTAAAGAGCTCGAAAAGGTTTTTCTCACAGGAAATCCGCATAAGATCTTTCATTTTTTTGATCGAATTTCTGCTAATTTAGATCAATATGTTTCAACCGAACAAGCATTTAATCTAATAACAAATTTGAAGAAGTTTTTATCTGACAATAATATTTTTTTATCTCAGGATGATAAAAAAATTATCAAATTTCTTTCTTCAAAAAAATATATGCCGATTGATGATTTTATTGCAATGATCGGTCCTTTATATTTTATCGGTGATGTCATCAATAGCTTAAAAAATACCAAGATAGACGATGAAATCATAAAAGTTTCACTTTACATGTACTTGTTTATCTTATGCTACGAAATCGTTCTTTATCAAACAGATCGCAGGCTTTATGCTTTTTTAAGATGGGGCAAAATGAATAAACAGGAAAAACAATTAATAGATAGATACAGAGAAAAGATTCGTGGCTATTTGAATATAAGGCGCACAGGATATATGGCCCATGCTAGCGCAGACATAATAAACTCCGTTCTCTGCATTTTTTGTGATATGCCGGAGGAAAATAGTTCTATTTTTGGGAAAAGAAGCGACCCAAGACTCTTGAGAAATAAACTTTCACATATAAATATGTTTTATGATCGAGGCACAAAAAAGATATGTGCCGGCCGAAATAATTATACAATGGAAGAATTCAACCGCCAATTTTTTCAAATTATTAATTTTTTAATAGAATGGATGTATGCAATTTTAGGTTGTGATATCTTTGAACAAAATGACTCATCTGCTTTAAGGAAAAAAATTTTAGATAACTTAAGAAACATGATTCGAGATGTTTGTAAATTAATGAAAAAAACTGGAAGGTCAGGAGAAATGCAGAAAATATTAAACTCGATTGTAATAGAATTCAGAAAATCGGAGAAACTCAGCGAAAACCGATGATGCTAAATGTTTATTAGGCTTTTCCACTTAAAGGCAAAAAATACCACTCTGATTATAAAGCTTATCAATGTAAGGCTCAGGCGAGTCCTTCTCTTCTAAAATTTTCTTCGCTATTCTATACAAATCCCATCCGGTCATCAATAATGCCTTAAATTCCGACAAAAAATCAATTGCGTCCTTGCTAAAGCTTTCCTTATTTTGCCTATCTTTTATGGGGATATTCTTAAAAGTATTGGCGACAAGCACCGGTTTTCTATCTCGCTCCTTTAAATGTAGATTAGCTATCTGAGACAATTTATTGCTATCTTTTTTAATTGGCCCTGTAACTCCTGTAACTTCAAATCCGAACTTTTTAGTCCCGTCTTTAGTCTCAGCAAGTATGTCGACAAAATAACCGCGCTCTGTTTTTTCTGCATTAAGCCCTAATAACATGAGAACCTTCAGCACAGCAGAAACTAAGAGGTCGCCATCTGCGTAAAGCAAGGGAAGATAACCTTCGAGTTCTTTGATTTCGCTGTTAATAGTTTCTCTTTGTGCTTCCAATTCTTTCAGACGCTCAAATTTTAAAGTGTTTACCCATCCAGGAATTTCGCCTGGCTCAATCTCTATTTCTATGGGCTCGTTAAAAATTTTGAGAGGGCCTGCTCTAAAACCGAGCTCGCGTAGAACTTGGTCGCGCTGTCTTTGTAGCTCATAAAGCTTGGTTATGCCTTCGTTTGCAAATTTTTCGAAAGCAGAAGTAAGATTTATATTCTGCATGATGTCTTCAAAACCTTGTTCATCAAATTTTGCGCGGGCTAAGTGTAAATAATAACACATGTCATCAAAGAATTGACATTGTCCATTAAATTTATTAAAGCCGATATCAAGGAGAAATTTGTTTGGCTGAATCCCAGAAAAATAAAATTGTTCTGAGGAAGCATGGATGATGTAATGGCACTCACCTGAGCTCTCTCTGAGGTAAGACAATACTAATTTAAAACCGCCTGAGCCTCCTCTCTTTATCTCACTATTAGATATTCCTGTGTGGCCATCCATTTATTCCTCCCCTATATTTGTTTTTTCTAATTTTACAATAAGCTCATTCTATTATTCAAATTTATCCGCAAAATGCGCAGATTCTTTGGCAAAGCTTTTTAAATTTATCGGCAAAACTCTATGCGTATGATAAGGGAAGCTGGGATCGTTGTGAATCCGGACCTTCTTGAGGAGGCTTACATACCGCCAGATGTGCCGGGACGCGACTCGCAGATTCAAGAGCTTGCCCTCTGCCTTTTGCCTGCGGCGAGGAGGAAAAAGCCCCTGCATGCTTGGCTTTTCGGGAGGCCTGGAACGGGAAAAACGCTCATCGCGAAATTTATGCTGAGGAAAATCGAAAGGGAAGCAAGCGTTTCAGGTGCTTATGTAAACTGTTGGGAAAACAATTCGTACTACTCGGTTCTCGACAGGCTTGTTCGAGATTTACGCATACTTGGGGCGGAAAAGCTTAACTCATCGTTCAAGCTTGAGAGGCTTTCGCTGTATTTGGGGAAAAAGCCTTTCATCATCGTTCTGGATGAGATTGACCAGCCCAAGGCGGATGAAAGGGATACGATAATTTACAATTTATGCAATCTTGGCAATGTCGGCTTGGTGTGCGTGTGCAATTCTCGAAGCGTTTTGGAGGGGATGGACGAAAGGATACGCTCGCGCTTGAACGCGAGGCAGATTGAATTTCGTTCTTATTCCGAGGATGATTTAGTTTTCATTCTTGAAAGGCGCGCGAGTCTTGCGCTTTACCCTGGAAGCTGGGACAAGCAAACGCTTGAGGAGATAGCGAGGCTTGCAGACGGCGATGCTCGTGTCGCAATACAAACGCTTAAAAACGCTGGGTATGCGGCTGAAAAGGAAGGGAGCGAAGCGATCGAAGAAAAGCATATTAAAGAGGCGTACAGCAAGGCGAAGGACATTAAGAAAACGTATTTACTTAACAAGCTGAGCGAGCACCATCGAATGCTTTATGCGATTGTTAAGGAGAGGAAGGAGATAACCTCAGGGGAGCTTTGGAAGGAGTATTTAAAAAGGTGTGAGAAGGAGAAAAAGCAGGCTATCGCTTTGCGGACGTTTTCTGAATACATGAACAAGCTCATAGAGCTCGATTTAGTGAAGTGGGATCGGGCGCTTGTAAGAGGAAAGGTAAGGCTCTTCAGGCCGGCGGATTAACGAAGCTTGGAAGGATTAGCTTTGCTATTTCGCTTTTGCTCGGCGCATATTTTGCTTACTTCGGTCCTTCTCCATCTCTTCCCTTATCTTTGCCTGGACGAAGGAGGAGAGGTTGATGCGGTTTTTCCAGAGCCAGATTTCCATATCTCTTGGAATTTTTATTTTGCGCTCTACAATGCGGACCAGGATTTTTGGAGGCATAATATAATTTCAATATTATAAAAAATATAAGAAGCTCGCTGTTTCAATTTTTTATGCGACAAAATAATATCTTATGATTATGAAGAGGAAAGTGAACTACTTTGCATACGGCTCAAACATGGACAGGAAAAGAATGGAAAAAAGAGGCGTGACTATTTTCAGCATGCAGAGGGCCCGTCTTGAAGGCTTCAAGCTCGTGTTTAATAAGATTTCTTCTGGGAGCTCAAATGAAGGATATGCTAATATTGTGAAAGATCCGGACGACGCTGTCGAAGGCACTCTTTATGAAATCAACGATTCGGATATAAGCAAACTCGATAAATATGAGGGATATCCTGAGCATTATCGCAGGATTAAAGTTACTGTTATGCTCGACAACGGACAGGCGGTCTCTGCAGTTACATATGTGGCGAATCCTGATAAAATTCGCGATGGACTGAAGCCAAGTAAAGAGTACTTGAATCATCCTCTTGCCGCTAAACATTTTCTTTCGGCCGCATATTATGAAAAGCTGAAGGCCACGGAAACGATTGATTGATTTTGAGATGCGATTTTTCGCCTTGGATTGCGCTTTTATTTAAAAGCAAATTCTGCATTTTGAATTCGCAAGCCATTTTAAAATTCCCTACCTTTTCTCTTCATGAACTTAAAGGGCTTCAAGAGCGCAGCTGAGCTTTACGACTACATCGAAAAGGAAGCGAGGAGAAGGGCTGTGGAGATTTTGATAAAAAAAAGAAAGAGGTTTTGCTATGAGAGGCTGTTCGAAGGCTCTGATTGAGAGGAAGGAAGGCGAGCGTCTTTGCGATTACGTTGAAAGGGTCTTGCGCTTTGTCCGCGCTCCTGCCTGCTTGAATACGCTTTCGATTCTTACAGGCATAGCTCCGCATAGATTGAGCAAAATAATGAACAGGCTTGAGCTCCAAAGAAGGGCTGTGAAGGTTACGAACGTTTATCATTCGTATTGGCAGTCGCTCGAAGCTCTGCCTGAACCGGATTCGAAGTTTAAATAACTCCTGCTTGCTTTTTCGCTTTTCTGCTTTCTAAGCGCGCTTCTAAATCTTCATCCGTCCAGTTTACTCCTTGGCTTCGTAGAATTTCGCTTACCCTCGCTTTAATCAGCTCGTCTATAATGCCAGGACTGAGCATTGATAAAAGCTTTTCCTCTTTCTTCTGAATTTCTAGAGCGCTTTCGATATCGAGAGGCCTTGCGCATCTTCTGCATATCTTCGCTTCGAACTCATTTACCTGCCCGCATATTTCGCAACGCTTAATGCTCATCTCTTTCTGCTTTTCGCTTTCATCCGGCTTCTTGAGTCCGTGCATTTCGAGGATGGCGTTGTCTACATCTCTTCCTGATAGATGGACGTAGACCCTCGGCATGTCGCTACCCTGAACCCATCCCAAATAAGCGCACATCTGAGCTTCTGTCAGTTTGTTGGCGAGAAAAGTCGCTCTGGAATGTCGGAAGTTGTGAGGATTTACCTTTTTGTTTATGCCTGCTTTTTCAGCCGCGCCTTTGAGCAGGTATCTTACTGATTCGTACTTCAATCGCTTGCAGTGATTTTTTGTGCCTATGCTTATCCACACGAAAGCGTTTGGATCTTTGCGCAGGGGCGAATGAGAAATCCAGTTCGCTAAGTAAGGTGTTGATGTGACGAGCAAAACTCTCCGCGTTCCTGTTTTTCCTGTGAGGCGGATGGAGCATGCAGGACCCTCGAAGCTTACGTCTTTCATTCTCATCGCTAAAAGCTCTCCTACCCTGCATCCTGATTCATAGAGAACCGAAATTAATGATTTGTCCCTTATGTTGTCTGCGCTTTCTATCATCTTCTTAACCTCTTCCGGCGTAAGGAGCTCTTCAGGAAACTTCTCTTTTACCCTCCTGATGGTTGTCTTTATCCATCTAACTTCTTCCGGATAAAAATCCTCTGTTTGCTTGAGCCACTTCCAGAACTTCTTTATCGAAACCTTGTAGTCGTGCTTTGTCCATTCAGAGTAGTTTGATTTTTCTATGCGTGCAACCGCGCGCTTTAGGTCTTCTTTCGTCGCTTCTGTGAACGGCTTGCCTATGATTGCGGATAAGTTCCTCAGAGTTGCTCGATATTTCCTAACTCTGCTTTCTGAAAGGCCGTTTGCATAGCAGTCTTCAAAAAATTTTTGCATGAGCTCGCTGTTTGCTTTTTTATACTCTTTCTTTTTCTGCTTTTTGCTCTTTTTGTGCGAAGGTCTTTTAAATTTTTTCTTTTTCATGCTTAATCTCACCTCTGATAGTTTTTTATGCAAGACCTTCACAGCATGCGATTTGGATCGGGCGAACGCCCGAGGCTTGCTTGGGAAAATAATTAAATATAGGTTATAAAATAAAATTTAATTGTAAGTGAGGTGATTGCTATTCCTTGCGGAAGAAAAAGAAAGCGCAAAAAAATAAAGAAGCATAAGCTTAAGAAAAGACGAAAGAAGATGAGACATAAAAAGAGATGAAAAATAACTACTTTTTGAAAGTAAAAGTATTTAAATAATTAAGATAATAATTTTTTATGTTATATACTCAAAATTATAATGGTAGATTAATACTCATAATGCCATTCGGAAAGTATGAAGAAAAATCTATTGATCAAATTCCTCTATCAGATTTTGATGGATTTTCTTATTTGAGATGGTTGTGTGAGAGGGAGAATATTTCTAGATATGATCGTGAGCAAATAAGCAATGTTATAATTGCCTTTGAAAAATTTCCTGTTGAAATAAAATGCATAGGTTTTGAAAGAGACTGTAATAGAAAAGCTACAAATTTAGTTTTACCTTGGGAAGAAGTGCATAAACACGAAATGCAAAGGGGTCCTGAAATGAGAAAGCAAACAGAAGTTATACCAAATTTTTTGTGCGAGGAATGTGGAAATGATTATAGAGAAGCGTACGCAGGAGGAAGTCGGACAAAAGGTATTATAGAAATACCAATAAATTTCTCTTATTTAGATAAGAAAAATATACCTATCGATGTCAATCTAAATCGTAGAGATTTGCATAGAATATTGCGAAAAATTTCTTATGAAGTTCTTCCTCAAGGCCTTTATATAGAAAATTTAGGGGATATTGATGAAAGGGTGATCATAGACAAAAAATCTGCAAAAGAAATAGTTAACAAACTCCTTGGTTTTGATGAGGAAAATCAATTGAGATTGTTTGAAATTCCTGAAATGTATGAAGAAAGATATGTTTATTTTTTAAAGAAAATAGGATCACAAAGAACAAATAAACTAAAGTTTTAAATTACGCATAATCTAAAATCTAAAAATGAACGAACTTAATGCTTCAAGGTTTTCTTTGAGTGTTCATACGATAGCCGGAATAATAGCAGGGTATGTTTCATATCTGCTTAACAACATGTTTAACAACAAGCTTTATGTTTTTGGTGTAATGATTTTGATATTGCTCATCACAGGTTATCTTACAGAATTATCTTTAAAGAAAAAAGGCATAAAATGGTGGCTTTCTAACGGAGCGATTTTATACATTTTTGTCTGGCTTATAAGTTGGATTTTCCTTTTCAACATGTAGTGAGAAAATGATTGGTTTGCGAAAAAAGGAGCCGGAATTTTATCTTTTCGCAGGAAAAGGTGGGGTAGGGAAAACAAGCATAGCCTCAGCAACAGCTTTGTATTTTTCTAACAAAGGCAAAAAAACCTTGATCATATCAACTGACCCTGCGCATTCGCTATCTGATTCTTTTGAGAAAAAAATAGGCGGAAATATAACAAAACTAAAGAAAAATTTGTATGCAATAGAAATTGATCCAAAAAAAGCGATGGAAGAGTATAAAGAAAAATTTATTCCTCATGCTGAAAAAATAGATTTTTTGAAAGGCCTTGGTCTAGGAGATGTGTTTGATTTCGCTGGAAATACGCCGGGCATAGATGAACTTGCGGCTTTTGACAAATTTCTTCAATTTATGCAGGAGAAAGAATATGATGTTATAGTTTTCGATACAGCCCCTTTCGGTCACACAATTCGCTTCCTCTCGCTTCCAGATATTCTAGATTCTTGGGTTGGAAAGATGATAAACCTTCGCTTAAAGCTTTCAAGTTTTGTAAACACCATTAAAAAACTACTTCCTTTTGGAGAAGAAAGTGATGAAACAAAGGCTGGAATAGAAGAGTTGGAGGCTATCAAAAAAAGAATAAAGGAGGCGAGAGAAATTTTAAGCGATAAGAAAAAATCACATTTAAATCTTGTTATGATACCTGAGGCGATGAGTATATACGAAACCGAACGTTCGATGAAGATTTTGCAAGAATATGGCATACCAATTTCATCAATAATAGTAAATCAAATGATTCCTGAAAATGAGAAGTGCGCATTTTGTTCTGAAAGGAGAAAAATGCAACAAAAAAGATTTAAGGAAATTCAAGAAAAATTCAAAGGAAACGAAATAAAGCAATTACCGCTTTATCCCCACGAAGTAAAGGGTTTAGAAGCCCTTGAAAAAGTTGGAAAAGAATTATATGGATAATTTAGGTTCCTTCCTTCCATTCAGACAAATATTTTTCTTGCTCTTTTGTAAGCCTGTCTATTTTTATTCCCATTGTTTCCAATTTCAACTTCGCTATATTTTTATCAATTTCCTCAGGAACCTTGTAAACTTTGGCTTCAAGTTTACCTTTGTTTTTCACCAAATATTCTGCTACTAAAGCTTGATTTGCGAATGACATATCCATTACCTCGCTTGGATGACCTTCTGCAGCAGCCAAATTAACGAGTCTTCCTTCTGACAAAAGATAAAGTTTCTTTCCATTTCTCAAAACATATTCTTCCACATTCTCCCTTATTACACGCTTCGATTTGGCCAAATCTTCCAAATCTTTTTTGTTTATTTCAACATCAAAATGACCTGCATTCGCTAATATCGAACCTGATTTCATTTTTTCAAAATGTTCCTTTCTTATAACATTTTTGCATCCTGTTGCTGTAACGAATATATCACCTATTTTTGCTGCCTCTGAAATAGGCATTACACAAAAACCGTCCATAACAGCTTCCAAAGCTCTAAGATGATCAACCTCCGTCACTATAACATTCGCTCCCATGCCTTTCGCACGCATGGCTATCCCTCTTCCACACCATCCGTAACCAGCAACCACAAAATTTTTACCAGAGAGTAAAATAGATGTCGCACGCAAAATTCCATCTATGGTTGATTGTCCTGTTCCATAACGATTATCGAAAAGATGTTTTGTATAAGCGTCATTAACAGCTATTATTGGATATTTTAAAATCCCCTCTCTTTCCATCGCGCGAAATCGTATAACGCCTGTTGTTGTCTCTTCTGTTCCTCCCAATATATTCGAAATCAAATCCCTTCTTTTTTCATGAATTCTTGTAACCAAATCTCCACCATCATCCATCGTTATATGAGGTTTCGCGTCAAGCACGCGATCTACACACCAATAATATTCATCTTTATTCAAACCTCTCCAAGCGAAAACTTTTATGTTGTTTTTAACGAGGGCTGCTGCTACATCATCCTGAGTGCTTAATGGGTTTGAACCACAAAGAAAAACTTCAGCCCCCCCTGCCTTAAGCGTTTTCATCAAAACCGCCGTTTCTTTAGTTACATGCAAACAGCAAGATATGCGCAAACCTTTTAACGGCTTTTCCTTTTCAAAACGCTTTCTTATACCCATCAAAACAGGCATGTGATCTTCTGCCCATAGTATCTTAGCTTCGCCTTTTTCAGCAAGCTTCATATCTTTTACTTTACTCATAAACTCACGCTTATTTTCTCATTTAAATTCAGAATATAAAAAATTAAGTATATGGAAAATGTTAAAGAACAAGGGAAAAATACGGAAATTTTAAGAGCTATGCATGACCCTAAAACCTATGATGAAAAAGTCAGCGAAATAAAAATGTTGCAAACACATATTTCTTGGGTTTTCTTGACAGGAAAGTTTGCATATAAAATTAAAAAGCCCGTGGATTTTGGTTTTTTAGATTTCAGCACATTGGAAAAAAGAAAAAGGATGTGTTATAGGGAGTTGGAAATTAACCGAAAATTTTCGCCAGAAATCTATCTGGGTGTTTTGCCTTTGGCAAGGTATAAAGATAGGTTTAAGTTGGGAGCTGAGGGTGAAGTGATTGAATATGTAATAAAAATGAAAGAATTACCACAAGAAAATATAATGAGCAAACTTCTCGAAAAAAACAAGATAAATACGAATATTTTAAGCAAAATTGTTGAAATGCTTTTAAAATTTTATGAAAAAACAGATACTTATCGCCTTCCAAATTCTGTTGGCTCACTTGTGACGGTTAAGGCTAATTGGAATGAAAATTTTCGCCAAACAGAAAATTTTATAGGAAAGACGATCGACCAAAAAAGGTTTGATGAAATCAAATCTAAAGTTATGAACTTCATGGAAAAACATAAAAAAATTTTTGATAAGCGTCTGATGGAAGGTAAAATTAAATGGTGTCATGGTGATTTGCATTCAGGAAACATATTTGTCGTGGATGATAAGGTTTATATTTTTGATGCAATCGAATTCAACGAACGCTTTGCATGTTCGGATGTGGTAAACGATATCGCATTCCTTGCCATGGATTTGGATTTCCATCACAAAAGTTTTCTTTCGGATTTTTTTGTTAAGACATATGTGAAAAAAAGCGGAGATGAAGAATGTTTCGATTTGCTTGATTTTTACAAGTGTTATCGTGCATATGTAAGAGGTAAAGTGAACAGCCTTAAAACGATTGATCCACACCTCCTTGATTTTGAAAGAGAAGAAGCTAAAAACATGGCAAAACTATATTTCCAATTAGCAACTGAATACTCTACTCGTTTTTGATTTTTTATTTTATTAATATGACCTTATGAATTCACAGTTAGGATTTACTTCAACGAAGTGCTTTGCTTTACCTTCACGATAAACTTTGCACTGATTTTCTGGTTTATTGTCTACATCTTCTCTTGGCCAATGGGCAACATCGCAGACCCAATCTTCTACGTCCCATTCCGGATTGTCATCAGATAAGCAAGGGCCATTGGAAAGATCAAAATTGGCTTGTTCACAAAGAGATATGCATTTTGCCTTTGCTTCATCTTCTGTAGAAATCTTTTCTTGCTGTACGCAACCAGAAATTAGCAGAGCTAAAAACAAAACGAAAATTATCCTTTTCAAGCAAACCCTCCTTGTGAGTTTAATAGCGGGGGGTGGATTTTCGATCGCTTTGAACCACCGACCTCTGGGTTATGGGCCCAGCGAGCAAACAAGCAACAAAGCATTGTTGCATCATGCCAAGCTGCCTCCAGGCTGCTCCACCCCGCTGTGTATAATTGTATAGAGTTTATGTTTTAAAAGCATTTTGCGTTTATTTTTATAAACCTGATTTATACCTGCGAAATTAAAAGCTGAATTAAAAAGCTCTGAGAAATTAAAATATGGGAAATGTTTTCCAAGTTTTCGATTTTCATTTTTTAGCGTTCAATAAAAACGGCATACACAAACCAAATTATTCAAAAATTTTCGAGTTAAGTTCTTAGAGCCAATAAAAATCATTTTAAATCTAAGTCTGTACAAATTATTTTATATGAAAAAAGCTCTTATGCCCATTTGGGTAAGCGCATTGCTCGGTTTTATATTTTTTGTTTTAGGTGTTTATTTAGGCGTAACATTTTTTGAAAACCCCATACTTCTATGGCTGGGTATAATTCTCGCTATAATAGGTTTAATTATGATATTTGTGGCTGCTGTTTTGTCGTGATCATTCTTCTACGCGTGGTGCAAGAACGAATGAAAGGTGCATTTTTTCCAAGTCCTTGAAAACCATCCTAAGTGGATAATCATTCGCATACTCCAACAAAACCTTTTCTGAAAATTTGGCAGCCTTTATCATTTTTTTAAGATATTCTAATGGGTACCTTGCCTTTGTTGTTTCGCTAACCTCTATCTTTTCTACACCTTCCTCTCCCTTTTTTAATTCTAGTTGAGAAGAATTCATATCACCTTTTGCCCATATCCTGAAAACATGTGGCTCTGCTTCAAACACAACGGAATCATCAACAATGTCTGCATCTGCTATACCTTCTTCAAGCACACTTGCATCCAACTCAACTTTACTTTTAAATTTCAATTGTTCAATAGGAGGTTTCTCTGTGGTGATGTTTAAAAGGGGTATTTCAAACTTTCTTGTACCCTTGCCTTTCATTACTATTTCCATCTTATTAGAGCCATCTTCCTTTGATAATATCACCTTTTCTCCTGGCTTTATCCTTTTTATAACTGCTACAAAATTCGCCAAATTCAAACCAACATTGTTTTCACCTGTTACTTTGAATTCGTCAAAAGCGGATGGCAGCAAATGGAAATCAACAAGGGCTATCATACTTCTGTCAGGAGAAACAAGAGACATGCCCTTTGAATCTATTTTAAAAACACCTTCGTCTATAATTTCTGCTATCACAGGTATGGAATTTTTCAACAAATCTGTATTGCTCAAAGTTATTTTAAACATGTTATGCACCTCCATTATTTTTTAAACTTTAATTTACAATTTCCATTTAACATTATACTTTATATTTCTTTCTCAAGCTTTATGGTTTTCCTATACAAATTGATGTCTATACCGCTCATATCCTGAATTATTTCCCCTTCTATCTCGAAACCATTTTCTGTTGGCATAACTCTTCCAAAAATCCTAACAGTTTGATGATCCTTAACATTTACATTTTCTCTGAAAATCACATTGACCTTTCCTGTCCCATCATCCAATACTATCATATTATCTTTAGCATCTATTACTGTCCCTAAAATCCTTACACGCACATCACTTTTGTTGATTTCTTTTATGCTCTTTTCCTTTGCTGGCAATCTTCTCGGCACAACAAAACTTTCAAGATTTTCTAGCATTATTTCAAATTAAAAATAAAATTTATAAGCTTGAGGAGGATAAGCCCGTATAGTTAGTATAAATTTTAGGAAAATTTAAAAATCATTTGAATTCTGCTTTTCTCTGTTGTATCTTTGCTAACTTTTCCTCATTTCTTGCTTTCAAACTTTGATATGCACTATCTGATATAAGGCCTTCTGCATGTTGTTTTTCAAGCAATGCCAAAACCCTTCTTATATTCATTTCTTCTCTTTCCAAAGCTTCCCTCTCTTTCATCTTTTCAACAACAACCGTTGTTCTTGTAGCAGCCTGTGCACCTGGAGCCTGTATTCTAAATATTCTGTCAAATATAGCTTTCATCTTCTTGACGAATACCGCCATTATAATCAAAGCAATTGCGAGTACGATTAAAATAGCGATTAACCATGGGGGGAAAATTGTTTCAAAAACTATTTGAACAAATGGCGCAATGGATAAATAGTACCTTGCCTTTTCAACAGCTATCCAACCAAGCTGTACTTCGCTTAATGATTCATCATACATCTTTTTCAATAAATAATCTTCTGCAAGGCGGAGATGTTCTTTCGCTTGGTCTATATAAGGCAAAACCTCTTTCACATCCTTTCCTGCTTTTTTAGCATTTTCTGTGTCTATTTCAAGTTGTGTTATAGCCTTCCTCAATCTTTCTATTTCCCATTGGATAAGTTGAGCTCTCGTAGAGAAAATGGTAAGCGAAAATGATTTTTCATCTTTAGTAACATTTGCATCTGCTATTATCTTTCCTTGATATTCCTTCGCTTCTGCTGTCGGTGGTATTTTAAGGGTTATAGTAAAGGTGGAGGAATTACCAATATCTAATTCGCTTATGATCTTTGGCGTTATATCTAATATCCATGGCGAAGGTATGCCTACTATGCGAAGAGTTATGTTATAAAGCTTAACACCACCTGTATTTTTCACTTCAACAGTCGGATATTTTATGCTATCCACTTCCATGCCAAATTCTGTTGGATATTTGATTATCTCTATCTTTGGTGGGGTTACACCAGCAGGGGGTGCAGCAACTTCCTCTGCTTTTCCTCCAGGCGGTGGTGTTGGTGGTGTGGGTGGAAGACCTTCAATAACCAAGAAAGAAGCAATAGCGGAAGCGGAAAGGCTGTTATTTATATCGTACGTTAGCTTTACATGCAAGAAGTATTGTCCTGGTGGTTGGTAAGAAAATATGGGCAAACTCCTTGTTCTATTAACTTCTTGTCCTCCATCTATAAGGATGGAAAATTGATTGTAAGCATAAGTATTATTGTTAGCATCTGTGATCCAATATTCAACAAGGTTTTCGGTAGAAGCATCACCCATGTTTTTCATGGTTATTATGAAGTCCAAAAAGTCGTTTTGATAGACCTCGTTTTCTAATAGGGTTATCTCAACGTCATATGGTCCACCTAAGGAGATTCTGAAGCCAGAGAATGCAGAAGTTTTAGTGCCATCTTGACCAAGCACATCAAGCCTCACATCATAAACGCCTGTTGATGGGTTTGAAGGAAGATTGTATGCATAAGTATAAACTCCATTTTCGATCTTTGTCATTTGAGACATGGTAACGTTGAAAAACGGATTGCCTGTTATAGGCATTGTAACGCTTAAATTCATATCAAGGGGATCGATCAAATTACCAAGAGCATCCGTTACCCACATTTTGAATTTAACTATACCTTCTGCAGGGTACACAACAGGATATACAAAAATATATGCATTAACACCAGCACTCTCTATAAGTTGGAAATCGAAGGTAGAAACATCTGAAACTACAACAGATGCCATTGGATCTAAATATTTCGAATAAGCAATCGCGGTATAATTGCCAACAGGATAACCTGCAAGGGAACGTGTTGAAAGAAGATAGCTTCCATATTCATCTCTTATATAACCTTCACTGTCTGTTGTAAGATTCCCATATATTTTAGAGCTGTTATACACAATGCTGTTCGAGTTGTTAATTACGAAAGTTACATTCACTCCTTGCAAGATGCCTTCTGTGAAATCAAGGGCTTTATAGAATATAATTGGGGTATTTACACCAATTACGCTATAATATATATTTCGCGTAGTCATGAAAAATGGCGAGAGTTTAGTGTAAATCAAAAATTGTTTACTTTCCGTGTTATTATTACCTACATTGTCTATCGCGAAAACGCTCACATTGTAATACCCTTTCATCGTTGTATTGCCCCATAAACCTTGACTTGGTGAATAAGGATTATTCGGATAACAAGCACGCCAATATGAAGTTCCATGTTGAGTGACACCACCATAAAAGTTCATATAAATTGTTGTGTTCGTTCCATCAGGCCTTGTAACAGTAACTGTTACGTTGGACTCTGTTGCATTATAACCTATGCCTGCACCTCCTTGGTCTGTTACATTTGCGTATATACATACGCTTCCTGTCTGTTGAGTTTGGTTTGGTAAAATCACAACAGAAATAATTGGTTTTATGAAAGGGTTTAAAACAATTTGTAAAATCACATAATCTGGTTCTGCATCACTTTGTATTGCATTGATCGTGTAGTTTGCATAGTAAAACTTTATTTCCTGATTGGTTATGTTGTAAAATACGGAAAAAGCATGCGACTGAAGAACATCAATGGTAAAATTAGTTTCATTAGTCCATGTATAATTAAACATATTAGTAGCGTTGGTAACAGGGGTTATTGAAAAGTTTATTAAAACATTTCCTGTGTTGTTTACAAGCACATCACATACCTTTCCCTCTTCTGGTGATTCAAATTTTTCACAATATGTTGTGTTTATAGTCCATGTTCTCGAGACAGGAACTTCAATCGTTACGTTAACTTCTTTGTAACCAGCATTAGAAGTGGTGACATTAATTTTACCTTTATAAATTCCCGGTTTTTGAGCGAATGCAACGCTCACGTTAACCTTAACGCCTTGATAATATTCTCCGTCAAGACTTTGAATTTCCGTTGGTTCGAATTCAAAGGTGAAATTAGAGGTGAAATTGTAAACTGAGAATGATATGTTTTCAACAGGATCGTTACCTGTTGAATTCAGCGTTAAAACCCCTATTTCTTTTTTTGTCCCATGCGTTACATTCGAACTCAATTCTGTTTGAACTATTTCAAAATTTATATTTGAAAGAACGGTGATGTTTATTGTACTTATATTAATGCCCGCTTCCTCATCTGGATTTTCCCATTCCACAGTTACATTCATGGTGTAATTGCCTGATCTCGTCCCATTTAGAATAGTTACAAGAAATGAAACATTACAAGTTCCTTGTTTCGCTACATTTCCGCAAGAATGAAGTGTTTTATTTGCAGTGATGCCAGCATTTGAAAAATTCAATTTTATGGTTGTGTTATAGGCAGTTGTGTTCCCTATGTTTGTTATATTAACAAAAAGAGGGAAACTCTCATTTTTATACCAAGTCACATTAGCTGCTGTATAATTATTTTTGTCTACTTCAAGCGCAACAAAGGTCCCTGAAACTCCTATGGTCAAATTTATTATTTTATATCCATCATTTTCACTACTCACATTTATTGTTCCATTGTATTCTCCTGGTTGTGTTTCATCCGTAGCATTAATCCAAACTTCTATATTTTGTGAATTGCCAACCCCCAAAGAACTTATGTTAGAAGGAGAAAAAACAATGGTGAAATTATCGCTAAAACCAGAAACCAAAAAAGATATGTTGGTCAGATATTCGTTACCTATTGCGCTTACGGTGAAATTAGCTACATTCTTTAAAGGATTACCAGCTCCTATTACACCCGATATGTAATTTGTAGACGTATCTAAAATCGGATTTGGCAAAACGCTTACATTGAGCAAGGTAGAATTCTTGTCAATTGTATCATCCGAATTTCTCCAAGTAGCTGTTATATTAACAGTATAATTGCCTTTTGGTGTGGGGTTCAAAACTATTATTTTGAAAGTCTTTGTGCAGTTTTTAGATATCATGACTTCTCCGCAAGACTCGAAGGTAACATTCGCCGTTATGTTTGAAGTTGAGAAGTCTAACGTTATATTCATATCATGAGCAGTTCCGTTTGCAATGTTTTTAGCAATAACAGTTATATTGAAAGTTTGATTGGCATAAGAAGTTACGTTATCGGCGGTGAAATTTTTAGGTTCAACTTCAATGCTAACATTTGTTGTGTATGTGTCACAAGTAAATTCATCAGAATCAGAACCTGTGTTATTATTTCTTGTTGCATTACATGAAAGGGTAAATAAACCAGCATATGAAGGTGCTTTAAACCAAACTTTGTATGTGCCGTCACCATTATCGCTTATGTTGCTTTGCGGTATTTCTACGCCATCAAAACTACAATTTATCAGAGCATTTGTTATCCATGTGTCTCCTCTATAATTCCTAACGTAAACAGTCGCATTAACTATCCTGTCAACGAAACCCGTCGGATTCGTGATGTTAACTGTAACGTTATAAACATTAGTTACATTAAAAGTTTTCCATGTTGTGTTGAGAAGATGCCATGTAGCATTGTAAACTTTAAATGTTGCATTCCACATCCCTGTTGCATCGTTATCTGATATGTTATATAACGCTGTATAAATGTTATCATTCGCATTTTCATCCCCATGCGTTCCATCATCATAAAGCGTTATGTTAATTTCTCCTATGCCACCAAGATCAAGTGTGACATTAACTTTCTCAGAAATATTGTATGGATCACTCACATTCGCTTTTATAATAACGCTTTCATTTCGATTGTAAATGTAAGCCTCATTAGTTGCATTCATATAAAATTTACCTTCTACGATTACACTCCAAGCTTCTGGTTCAAGTTGGGTTATTTGTATGGGTGTAATACTTTGATTAACAAAATTCAAGAAATACTCTTCCTGCCCAGCCTGCCCACTTCCGTTGAACTGAACAGCCACTATGTGTTTTATATAACCTCCCGCAGGAATAGTTGTTTCAGTGAGTTGTATGCCCAACCTTCCTGTCTCATCATCAGCAAGAGCAAAAAATTTATCAGTTCCATTTTCGTAAATATTGACCAAACCCATCCAATAAGTACCTGTTTGTTCAGCAGCCCATGCATAAGAACCTGGATCATTCGAATTTGTCATATTTGGATAGTTTTGTCCAAAAGAATACCTAACATAAAAACTAAGAGCACCCGCCACTGTTGAATTTCTTGTTATATCATAGGTAGCGTTGTTAATGAATATCTGCTCTATTTTCATCCAATCGGTATATGGATAGAAGATGTACCTTTTTATCAAATAAACCTCATTAGTTTTATTTTCGGGTTGGTTCCAAAATGTTTCATAACCTTTTTGCTCAACAACTATTCTCGAAGGACCTACATATTTAAATGTAGCGTTGTTCCGTAAATCGAAACCAAATTTATTGGTGGCATTAGAAATTTCTGTATATTCGACTGTTCTGTTGTTGGACGGGTCAGCAACAAGAATGTTGTTCTCGTAAATCGCATCTTGCACATGATATATACCCGATGTATTTTCTCCCCTTTCAGTATCTATCCACCATCTTAAAATCGAGTTGTTTATGTTAAGTTCTTCAAAATTTTCTGTGTAATTATAAGATAAGTCCGTTAAATAATTTGGTTTATTTTTAAGCCCATGCTCTTTTATATCAAAATAAACGAAAAAGTAACGCTTTTGATTCACAAGGGTTGTGCCATTCAACATGAAAACTAATGTACCGAATGCATTGTAGCTTTCGTTATAATCATCTGCCTTATCAAATTGAGAAGGTATTTCACCTATTATTTCTCCATTAGAAGTATATTCTATAACCCTTGTAGAATTTTCATCAAATTCGCCATAAACATTCATGTCTTCAAGCAGTTTGGTAAAGTTTATTTCATATTCTATCGTCCAATTGGTTCTTGAATAGTTCGTGCTATTAATTTCCAAACCCACCCTATAATGCCATTCACTATCCCACCAACGGAAACCATAGTTCTGAGATGATGTAATAGCAAATGTAAAAATAATTACACATAAAGATGCTACAAACACCAAAAACCATTTTATTCGGCGCATCATATCGCCTTACTTTTTACCTAATAGCATTTTTTTGGTTTTTTCATATGCTTCCTTGCTTATGAAGCCTTTTTTGAATGAATCTTCAAGATCTTTAAGAAGTGCCTCATTCTTTTCTTTTGACTCCTTAGAAACCTCTTTCTTTTCCTTTGAAGGTTGCGGTGAAGTTGTTTGTTTTTCTTCAGAAAGTATATTTGTAGTTGACGAAGCTTTCATCTTGCTTTCTATTTCTTTAAGTTTATCTATGTTCGCTTTTTTCAGTTTTTCATACTCTTCCTTTGATATCGATTTGTTCTTGAACTCCTCATCCAAAGTTTTTAGAAATATTTCTATCTCCTCCTTTTGCGAAGCAAGGTCATATGAAACTTCCTCCTTTGTTGGTGAAACCTCGGTTGCTAAAGTCGCTCTAAATGCTTCCAAATCATCTTTTGTAATGAAATATGCAGATTTCGTCATCAACTCATCCACATTTTTTATGGTTTCTGTTAGCAAATCTTCCATTCTATCTTGTTTCGCCCTATAAAGCATGAATTCTTCCATCCTTTTGCTTAATTCGGCATAAAGACCCTGAACCTTATCAAACATTTTTTGCATGTTTCTCTCGATGTTTTGCATTCTCAAAAAAGTTTCAGAGGCCTCATTGCTTATGTTTATAACATGTTCCAAACTTCCAATGTTACGTAAAAGCATTTCTATCCTTTTCAGCATCTCTGTCATTTCTTTTGTTGTTTCCTCAAGTTTGGTAATCCTTATACCAAGATTGTTTATTTCTTTGTCCCTTCTACCCATTTCAAGCAATATTTTCTCTGGCTCGATTTTACTAATGACATCTATCATCTTTTCTATTTTTATTTCCTGTTCTTTGGCTGATGCTTCTCTTCCGTAAACTAAAGTTCTTATTTCTGCAAGACCTTCAATAACCCTCTGTATTTTTTCATCGTCCACCTTCCTTGACTCTCTTACTGCATCTATCTGAGCTTTTATTCTGTCAATTTCTGTCTCGTATTTGACAAATGCATTTTTCATTTCTATCAAATCTTTTTCTGTTACTTTTGCACCTATCTCTTCAACCATTGATTTTATTTTTTCGGCAAGATCAACCTCGAGTTTTTTCAAATCTTCCTGACTTATAGATGGAGGTGAAGGTTTTTCTTCTTTCAACTTTTTTGGTTTTTCTTCTTTTTTAGTAGTTTCTTTTACTTCTTCTGCTTCGGTAACAATAACTTTAGGTTTTTCAGGGATAGCAGAAGGGGGCGAAACCTTCACAGGTGGGGTTTCAAGTTCAGTTTCAAATTTCTTTTCAGAAACTTTGCTTGTTTCTATCAATTCTTCACTCGTTACTCTCTTGGTTAAAGCCTCGATTCTCTTATTAATCTCCTCTAATTTTTTCTCATTCTTCGCTTTTATGTCATTATAATCTTCTTCAAGTATTGCAGCTTCGTTATAAGCATCTTCAAGGGAAGAGAGAAATGTCTCGATTTCTTCTTTTTGATGAAGTAAACTTTCCAATGTGTCATGGGTTGGAATTTCACTTTTCTTTCCATCTTTTTTCACTTCAACCTTTTTTTCAGCTTTTTTTCTTTCACCGATCCTTTTTACCCCAACCCTTTTTACCTTCTTCATAATAATAAATTAACTACAATAAAATAAATAAGAGTGAAACTTAGGCCTTGAGAAATAATGAGAAATCTTTCGAAGCGCGAAGCGTTCATTTTCCATTTTCATGGTTTTGATAAAAATTCACCAAAGAACCTAAATTTAACATTGAAGAAAAAATGAAGAAATTGCAAATTTTGCTTTGAATTTTCAAAATTAAGCTTTCAACCTTGCTTTTAATGAATCTATGTAGCTTTCTGCCATTGAGAATTGACCGGATTTCATTTTGTCTTTTGCGAGGTTAAGCTCAATTTCTATGTCTGTTGTATCGATCTTTCTCGCCTTCATAGCATCTATTTGTTTTTCTATTGCTTCAATTTCTTTTTGTATCTTTACATATTTGTCTATTTCTTCATCTGTCAATCTGCTTGTATCATGCAAAAGTGGTCTGAATGATATGAAATATGGCTTACCATCGTTATATGCTGGATTCTGCACAAGTGCAGTACCTGTAGTAAGCTTAACTACCCTTGAAGCATAATCCATTCCATACTTTGTTTTCACCCTTCCTATGTCTCCTTCATACTTCGTTCTCAATTGCAACTCTGTAGCTATGTTGGCGCGTATTGCTCCTCTAAAGTCCATGAGCACTTGAGATATCATGAAAACACCAATACCCCATTTACGGAATTCTCTGCACGCCCTTTCTAAAGCGATGTAACCACCTTTACCACCGTATTTCGGAAGCAAACGGTGAACTTCGTCGTAAACAAGCAAAAGTTTCAATTCTTTCTCTTCTGGCAATGCTGCTTTAAACACGGATGTGACAGTTTTCCTAACGAATTTGTCTATTTGTTCTGGATCAAGCCTGTTCATAACGAAAACTGTGATTTCTCCTGGCTTTCTGTATTTTTGAAGATCTATGTCCATATCAGGATCTGTCACGAGTATTATGTTGGTCTTGAATGCCATTGCATCTTCTGGCTTCAAACCAAATTGCGGATAAAGATCTAACATTCTTTTATCTTTACATGGTTTCATGAAACCTGTCCATTGAGCGGTGGGGTCGAAAACTATTACTGGTATGCCCCTCTTCAAAAGTTCTTCTGAGCAGACCATCGCTGAAACAGATTTGCCCGAACCAGTAGCACCTGCGGCAAGCGAATGCATCATCAAAGCTTTCGTATCCAAGTACGCTTTTACATCAGTCTCAGCAATCTTTCCTACAAGAATCGTATCAGGTCCGGGCTTTGGAAGTTTGTTGAAGTCAAGTGGGAATATATATCTTCTGCCTTTCTTTTTCTTCTCTTGCCACATTGCGTAAAGGCGTCTTCCGAAGTAAACACCAGGTATTATACCTAATGCTATTGCATATGTTGCCCAATGCATGAATATGGCGCGTAATAAAGCGAGTGGCGCAGGCAAAACGAAGACATCAAAGGAATCGACGGCATATGCTGTTTTCTTTCCATACCAATACGAAACATTTACCTCTATCATATATCTGTCTTGTGGTGTGTCTTCTGGTATGTATATGCTCTTGGTAAAGCTTTTAACATTCTCCACAGCAAGGGTTTCAGTTGTTTTAAGTATAACTCTTTCTGATTCCAAACCCTTGATAACATAATTCACAACAATATCGTCTATCTTTGCTGTTTGACCCATGTTGAGAAGCGTAACTTCGAATTTAAGATTGCCTCCAGGCTCAACTGTCTTTGTCAATGCCTTTACCTTAACGTCAAGTAATGGTTCTGGTGGAAGTTCAACTTTGATGGTTACTGGCGTTATATGCGTTATATTTTTGCCTCTTACTACCGAAACTATATCACCTGTGTATATGCCAGGTTGAGTAGTTGGCAAGGTATAAAGTTTAACTTTTAGAACACCTGTTGTTCTTGCCTCAACTCTCATTATCGGCTTTTCTATTTGCACAAGTTCCCAAGCATTTCCTGTTACACTTGTCTCAACTTCTATGGGCTCTCCTAAGTTGTTTAAAATGTCTATCGAATGTATTTCGTGTTCACCAGGTCGAAGAGTAACGAATATTAAAGTTGATTTTATTTCAACTGGAACTTGAGGAACTGCTGGAACTGCGGGCCCAGCACCTCCTGCGCCAGCACCTGCTCCAGCTCCAGCACCTGCTCCAGCGCCTCCACCTCCTCCGCCTCCTGGTGGTGGGGGTGGTGGAATTACGCAGTCAATAGGACAATTAGCAATTGATTCGCCTCTATCACTTGAACAATTCAAATCACCACATATGAAATCTGCTATGGCAAAAAGACCTTTTGCATTCGTTGTATTTATATAAAGCGATGTTGTGGTGGTGTTATAAGAAGGTGTCAACCTCCTCCAACCACCGGGACAAATCAAAGGAAGCAAACCAAATGATGAGCAATGGTATATGCTCACATTCAAAACATTCATGGTGTCTATAAATTCTGAATAGTTCATCACAAGTGTAGCATACCCATAAGTAAGCGAATTGTTGACAAGCATGCCTCTATAAACACCTGCACCACCCACAGATATCGCACCCTTTGGAACATTACCAAAGCGGACAGGATTATGAACGTCTTGTATTAGCGGTGTGTTAACGAAAGTGATACTATCATTCCAAATCTTTATTTTAAGATCATAGATACGCGCATCTATGCTTTCGTTGTAATATCCTGTGGTCGCATTGCTAGAGAAGTTTATCAAAAGATTTCCAAGCTCATCATAAAACCAGAAACTTTGGTTTATAACAACGCTTTGGTTGGGTATTGGGTAAACTAATCTCCATATATCTTTCGCTTCTCCTGAGAACCATATGCCAATGTAAATTTCGAATGTTTTTTCGCTTACGTTACAATTGCCTGATCTATCGCAACCTGTAACATTGATTGTGTAAACACCTATCTGCGTTGTATTGGTATAAGCGTATGAGTAAACATATGTGTCTTCAAAACGATAAACGAAAGTCATGTTATCGTATTGAGTCGCCCCGCTTGGATCGGTTACAGCGATGCTCGCATTTTTAACCCCACCTACATCTGTTAAGTTAGCGTATATCATAACAGTCGTGTTCGCAGGAACTCTTGGAGGCACGATTATAAAGATGCTTGGGGGTATCTCGTCTTTGTAAACGATTGCTTTGTATTCGACATCATAGTAAGTGATGTTGGTATAGCCGCCTATAGCATAGGTTGCGGTTACGTTAAGGTCATAACCTCTTTGAAGAGCGAGATCTGGTGCAGTGAAGTTAACATACCAAAGTTTTTCTGTTGCGTTGTATTCAACTGAGTTTATGTTCACGTTCTGTTTCATTGTTCTGTTGAAAAGCGAAATGTTGAAGGTTACATTTTCGCTTACTGGTGAAACGCCATATGTTATGTTAATTACAACTGTTATGTTATCATTTGGTGAAACATTAAGCTTCGGTTCGCTTTCCTTAGGTGAGATTATATCAACATTGTATGGGTGTATAGTTATGTTAAGGAAAGTTTCGCGATAACTTGGGTCAGCGCTCCCATTGTATGTCTGTATCGTGCCGTTACGTCTTTCAACCTGTGTAGTTTTTGCGACGCTGTAATTCACATAGATGTACTTTGTTTCTCCAATACCAAGCTCAAGATAGTTAGGAGTGAAGGTTATCTCTCCTGGTTTGAAGTTCCAATTGAATTGTTGTACAAGAAGTGTAACAAAAACATTTCCGTTATTTTTTACTTCTATCACCCCAAAACTTCCATTTGTTCCATGTATGACTTCTTTTGTAATGTTAGAAGGTATTTGTACCCAAGAGATGTTAGCAGGTATGTTTACAAAGATGGGTGAACTATCGTTTGTTCCGTCCGCATTTGCAACTATCGTTCCATTATAACTTCCTGCTGGGAACATCAAATCTGCAGTAAGGCTAATGTTAACAAAGGCAGTTGTATTAGCTTCTAAGATGGGTATGGAAGATGGATAAAATACAGGAGTGAAATTCGCACAAACATCTCCAGAGACACATTCAAAAACGATGTTTGTAACATTAACATTACCAATTGCGCTTACATTGAAAGTTGTATTCTTCGTCGTGCCTGCTGTTATGATTATATCACCTGTTAGTGGGATTCTGTCTTGCAAGTCTATCACAGGGTTGGCAGTAACATTGATTATTATTGATGTTTCGTTTCCACCTATATACGAGTCGTTCAAATTAGTCCAATTGGCAACGAAGGTAATCATGTATTCTCCTGGCTTTGTGAATGGTGGGACAAATATAACAGTTTTGTTACTTGAAATGTTTGTTTTATAGAGCGTGCCAAAGGAAAAGTTAGAAGGTTGGGCAGACCAATTTTCTGGGTAAGTGATGTTAACCGTAACGTTATATGCACGTGCAAAGCCAACATTAGAAATGTTGAAACCAATACCTACATACTCTCCTTGGAAAACAGTTATATTCGTTACATTTATAACAGTTGCATTTGGTTGTATAACCAAACTTGTATTACCTGCTGCATTGAGCGGAATGACGGATGTGCATTCTATTTTGCTCGTTGTGTCGTTCGCGCATATTCTTAAAAGATGATAGCCGCTAATATTCGTCCAATAAGTCGTATTGAAGAAGTTTCCATTTCTTTCCATCAGCTTTGTATAATTCTGTTGGGCATTTAATGAATAAATAAGCCAGGATGTGTATGTGGAGTTTATAACATCTCCACTTTCATTCATAAGCGTTACATTTATGGTTTGATTCCCAGGAAGAACGAATGGAACACCTGATTGGACGGCATCAACAGTGAAGTTTTCTAACGAATTCACCACCTGGTTTGAAGCGATTTGCACGCCATTTACCGTAATGTTAACATAAACTGCTGTATCATTCTCGTTGTATATAGTCACATTGAAGCTTTCCATAACGCCGCTATACGTTATTGCCTCTGTGTAATCGTAGCCCGTGTCTTGCGATGATGGATGGATTTCTTTGCTTTGTTCGATTTCAACATTATCTATATCTCCTGGTCTGTCTACATCTATCCAAGCACTGTCAACAGCGAAGTTATCGATGATCGTCGCATTTATGGTTACATTTTCAAATATGATTTCAAACTCTGTCGGACTAACGCTATAATTTGTTATGTTTGGCGGTAGGTCTGTGACGTTCAAATAGAAGCTTACATTTCTTTCGATTGGATCTGCAGGTAGCGTGCTGTTTCTAACCGCTACTTCTCCATAATATAAACCTTGTGGATAAGAAGCGCTAATACTGTAAAATATGCTTATATTATTGGTTGAAAGGGTATCAACTGCCAAACCCTCAGGTACAACTATGATCAACGGGCTGGCAGAACCTCTTCTACTTGTCTCGAAATATATCTTAATGTTTCCATTATTTGTAACATTAACATCTCCTACCCAACCACTTGTATTCGGTTGCGCTAGTATGGTTGGGAAACTTGTTGGATTAAGTGACCAGGATGTATTTAATGGAACGCTCAGATTCATAAGATATGTATCGGAACCGCCGTTTGTTGAATTCACAACAATATAAGTCCAATAAACGCCTGGTGCCTTGCCTTTCGGTATGGTAACCTTTATGTTAGAGGTGAAATTGCCTCCTGCGTAAAGATCACCATAATAATCTGGTGTTATTTGAATTGTGCAATCATAACAATCATAATCAAAATTACCGCCAGCATGAGAAATGCGTATATTTCTTACCCTATCGTTACCACTTGAATATATTGTTATATTACTGACTTCTGTTGTTTTATCATGAGGTGTTGTTTTATTCACACCTTCTTCTATTATTTCTATTATCGGATTTGACGCAACCACAACATAAGTTGAATTTACATATGACGCGTTTGTTCTATCAGGATTCATCCATGTAGCATTACCGAAAACATTGATGGAGGTTGGTGGAGTTTTGGCAAGAATCGTGATCTTAACTGTCCATTGACAAAGAGAACCATTTACCATATTACCGCAGAAATGATAGGTTTCGTTATAATCAACGTAACCAGGTGAATCATCGTAGATCGTGAGATTAACGTTATACATATTTGGTGGTCCAAGATTGGTGAAGTTTATAGTAACATTGAATTCACTGCTATTTGTTTGTGTTATACCACCTACATAAACATATGGTGTTTGTTCAACCTTTCCGCTTGTCTTACCCCACACAGTGAAGTAGTAAACATTTGATTTGTTTAAATTATATTCAGGCCCTTTGTCCCTCGCATAAACCGTGACATTGTATGTTCCATTTAGCTTTGGCAGATAAACAACTCTGTATGTGTTAACACTTATATTCGCCATTGAAACATTTTCATAACTTCCATTCGGAAGACCGATATACGCCCATACGGCGTCAACAGCATAATCATCAACAACATCAGCTGTTATATTCGTAGTGTTCAAATATGCCTCTATGCTGGCATTTGGTATAACAGAAACGTTATCGATAGTGGGCGGTACCTCATCCTTAACCCAAATGGTTGCATTGACACTTGCTATTCTTGCTGTGTATTGCAAAGAAGCGTTGTTGCCTATTGTACAATTAAATGTTACATTGCCTTTGTCAATTGGGCTCCAAGAAGCATTCGCTTCTCCAGTTGCATTCGTAATGTATGTACCATTGTAAACCCATTCACCTGTAGTGGTGTTCAGATACGAAAAGTTAACAGGATAGTCTGCTGTACCTGTTTGCGACACGTAATCAATAACCTTACATATTCTTTGGAATGTGAAAGGATACTTTACACTTGAAAGATGTGGGGGATATATCCAATAAACATCTGCCCAACCTGTTATGAGAACCGTAACTGTTTCATTTTGCGCATAATAATGTGCTATATTAGGTGGTGACTTTGCTGTGAAATTCCTATAACCAGGTGCTTGAGAACTTGAATCGAATGAACTTTGCTCTCCTGAAACTGTCACAAAAATGTTATTTCCACTATCGTTATACCAATAAACCTGTATGTTTCCTATGTACCAATTCCAATTTTCATCCCTTATACTTGCATTAAACGGTATCAATGCACCTCTTCCATATTGCATTTCATTTGGTTTTTTACCGGGTGAGGTTATACTCGCTATATAAACACCCAATACATCAACAATCGTTGTATTGGTCGTTGAATTCTCGTTTGTTGATGGTTTTGTAGCGTTGATGTAAATTGTATAATAATCTGGTGTTATTGCATCATCAGGATTCCAAACTATCGGTTCGGTACACCAGCCTGATGCGTTTGTGATACAAGTGCCTATCAAATCTAATGTATGATTATACATCCATACGGTTGCTCCCTCTGCACCTTCGTTTGCGAAAGCCGCATCTTTTACGTGAACATCTATGCTTATGTTGTAAGGCATATAACCAGCGGAATCGTTTCTAAATATCATTCCATTAGATGGGTTTCGCAATATTTGATCTATTATAAGCGGTCTCGACAAGCGAATTTCATTTGTTATGTTCGATTTCGAAACATTGTAATATTTGTTTGGATCATTGGATATTTTACAAGTAAGATTATACCAACCTGGCTGTCTGTTTGTGCTGAAGTAGAAAGTGGCGTTGCCTTCATCTCCACTCTCGTTGCTTGTAAGCGCTGAACCTTGATATTCTTCATTAATATAGAAACTAACATTGTAATAAGCAAGATTCTCTTTTGTATTCGCATCCCTTACATGGCATTTAACAGTAGTTGTTGGTCCTGCAATTATAACGCTGCCATTTTCAGGTGTCATCTTATCTACTTCGGCCCAACCATATATGTAAACATTCGTTGCATTCGTATTGTTATCGTAATAAATTCTTGAAACATTCGTTATTATCGTGCTTAAACCTAACGGATAGTTGTATGGAACAAGCCATGTGGTGTTATAACCATATGCTAAAAGTGAACCGGAAGAATTGTACCAACTTATATTCGCATTTTCGATTGAAAGATCACAATCATCTTTTACAGTAGCGTTTAGCGAAATTGTTGTGTTTCTGTTCAAGATACCCATGGGTGTGGGATTAACAATAGCTACGTATAACTGACCTATGACCTGAAGGCTAACATTCGTCGAATTTTCATATTCGTAGCATGTATCGTTTGTGGCGCCTTTCCAATATTGAATGCCAGCAAACGAAGTTGAACAATTGGGATTGTAGTAAACTTCGCAATGGCCTTCATTCGAAACGCAGTTAAGCACATTCGTATAATTTGCACCATCACTTGTTATCCAAACCAAACCATTAACACCAGATGGATAATAACTGCCATTTGGATTTTGATAACTCATATCATCGTCCCTTATTCTAAATTTCAACAAGGCCTGAGCGTTTCCAAGCCTTCTTACTGTCGTATTGCTTGCTGTTGTATTAAGTATAAGGGTTACACTATCCTCTGTTATGTTAAAGGTTTGCGAAGAAGTTTGAGCTGAGAAGTTATAAGCATCTGTTGTGTTGAACTTGAAATAGTTTACCTTTCCTGGCGTTTGAGCAGAATCTGCACACGTAAATCTTTCATAGAAGGTAACGGTTTTACCGGAGCTAGATTCTATTTTAGAATCAACATAATTCCATGTTTGATTGTCGAAACTCTTCCAAAGAGTTATATTGTTCTGATCGAAGTCAGCATCACCGAAATAAACATCGAATCTAAATCTATAACCCCATCCTTCAATAGAAGGTGAAATGCTTGGATTGGAAAGGAAGGGTGCTGTACCTATGTGGAAAGCATTTCCTTCCATTGTCGAATTGGGTGCATAATAAGATTTGTTAACGCTCATTGTTATGTTCCACAAAACTCTTCTTGCACCTGAAGAATCCCACGAACAATTATACCATCCTCCTCCTTCTTTCCAGTTAGCTGTGCAATAACGAGTATCTATACCATTTGTAAGCACATATCTTGGTGGTGGGTTACCAACCGATACATTCTCAACACCAATTCCTAAGCGATAAGAACAATCATCTTCAACAAAACCGCTTATGTTTATTATATCACCGACCAAGAAACCTTTACCTCCTGTTGGATAAACAACCTTAGGTCTCAATTCGCCCCATATCGTTAGATTATAAAGTGAGGAGTTCGTAATTTTATAACATCTATCTTCGTTTATGCCCCCCACACCAGCCTTCCATTTTTGTTTGCCAACTGTATAATTACATTCATGCATGGGCATTTCGCCTTCATCAAAGAAGTTGTAGTTTATATAACCGCTTCCATTTATTTCTATGTACTTTCCTATATCCCATGAATTTGGATCAGAAGCATTTCTCGTAACCCAAACAGTCGCATTACCTCCTATTGTATAATCTTTTGTGTCTTCATCGAAAACTCTGACCACAAGAAGGGTTGAATTGGTTCCGTTTCTCCATACCACTGGATTATCGATGCTTATCAATTCGAAGGAAACATCATCCTTTTCAACAGAGAAGTTTCTTGGTTCTGTCGAGTTCGTATAATCATGTGCATCCAATGCTTCAAATTTATAGGTCCAATTGCCTATGGCTGTGCAACCAATGGAAGTGAAATCTTCGCTAGCATTCAGAATGACTGTTACATTTATCGGATTTGTAACTATCAAACTATCCTGGAAAGACCAATCCTCATAACCAGAAGGACATCCACCTGTTATCGTTTCGATGCACTTTATATAAAGTTTAACATTTACGTTGTCTAAATCATCGTCGTTAACTACCACCTTGAAACTTCTGTTTTCACCCCAACCTGCAGGCTCTTTCAACACACTTTCATTGAAAAGCGCTGGAATGGTTTTTATGAAGAAGTGGTTTGGAAGTACGCTTATATTCGTATTGTAAAGTTCTCTTGTTACGTTTACACTCGTATTATACCATCGTGCATACATATCGCTTGTAGTTCTTTTACATTCGTAAAACCCATCTGAACCTTCTATTCTATAAACAGGTTCGCAAATGAATGGGAACCCGTTTTCATTTATGAAGGTTATCGAAACATTCGCATCGTTTACAAAATCTCCACCACAATCGCTTTCAACATAGACCTGTTGAGTAACATTCTCCCCTCTCAATATTTCTTCTCCTATCTGAGGTGAAGGTGAAAGTGTTTGTATGAATGAGTTTAAGGTTCCGTAAATTGTTAAAATAAGGTTTTCTGTTGTGTTTATATTTTGATAGCAAGCATCTGTTACGCCCGCCTTCCATAAATGATTACCCACGCTATAGAATGGGCTGCATTCTGGATCGAAATTCACCATTGCTATCCCTGAAGCATTTGTCTGCGTTAAATTGCCTTCATCCCAACTATTCGGATTTGAGGAATCAAGCGTTACCCAGAATTTAACATCTACGCCTTCTGTAGTTTGATTCTTTTCTGTGTCGTTAACCAAAACCATTAATATCGCGTTGTGCTCAGGCTCAGAGTTCGATCTATTCAATTTTGAAGCGTTGCCAAAGTAATAAGTTATGCTAACCATATCGACTGTTATATTTGGGCCATTGACCACAGTTGTGTTCAAAATGTTTGTGCCATCATCTAATTCGAATTTATAAGCATTGACAGAATCATTACCTATGTCACTACATGTGAAATCGCTTACCGTCAACGAGCATTTGCCCCTGCCTCCATAAACAACGGTCGAGTTTTTAAGTTTCCATTCGCCTCCATAATTATTGGTTTTTACAAAAAGTTTACATGTCACGTTGTCTTGTTGCAGGTCCCAAACATCAACGCTGTAATTGAAGATGTTGCCCCAACCGGCATTATAAGGTGAAACTGAGAAGTTGCCGTAGACCGGTGGTGTGTTGTTGAGATATATATAATTGGTAAACACGGTCACATTTTCATTGTAATATGGCGTTTTCTTAACAATTATTTTTATGGTGTAATTACCACCTTTATGGAAAGATGTGTTCCATGTACAGTTATACCATCCGTTGCCCTCATCGTTTATCAATCCATTCGCAGTGCAATTTTCCCATCCATCTGGTCCTTGCAGTTCAAGGGACACGTATGTCAAACCTGTTTGATACGGCTCGTTTATGCCGATACCACTACAATCTGTTGGTACGCCAAATCTGAACAATACGTTTTCACCTACTGGTATGTTAGAAGCCTCTGAGGGTGTTGGCTGCGTAAGGTTTGTTTTCAACTGACCAATAATGGTTATGGGTAAAGCCTCTGTTAAGTATGGCGAAGGCACGCTACTAGCTCCTTTGTAGCAAGGATCAGTATAATAAGCACCACCTCTCCAATATTGGTCGCCAACTCCATATGAACAGTTTGGATTGAAAACATATCTCAAATAACCATTGTTATCAGTCTGATTCATGCCTGCAAGAAGATAGCTACCTGAATCTGACGCATTCCACGTTACCCAGAAAGCACCATGCACACCTTGACCAACGTATACACTACCGTTGTCCGAATCTTGTATGCTCACAACTAATGTTTTAGCGTCGTCAAAATCTCTATTAACTGAAACACCATAACCAGATTCAGGCGTTGCCTGTGTATCGTCCTTTTCAAGGGTGAATAAAGCGGTTGAAGAATTGGCATAGCCCCAAACATCTCTTGCTGTTAAATTAAATGTTTTTTGGCTTGAGGCCTGACCTTGCAAAACAGAGCAATTGAATTGATGTCCTTGGAACCTTATCAAACTAGTTTGTCTGTTTAAAGATTCATTTTTCTTCTCCCAAGCGCCTGTAAGATTTATGTAAAGGGTGATGTTGTTATAATCATCATCGAGATCGTAGAAATCCGCTCTAAACTCCCAAGTCTCTCCCCATCCACCTGTGCTTCCGCTCCCACCAGACCTTATAGCTTGCAAGTTTTCGAAATACGGATTTGTCGCAAGATAGAATAACTCGCTTTCATCTCCCCATAAAGACGTGCCGTTGTAATATGTTTTCGTTATATTCGCTGTAACATTATACCACAAACCTGGATTCCAATTTTGATGAACGCTACCAGTGAAATTGCATTGATAAATACCATTACTTATTTCTGTTGCACATCCAGAAGAGGGACAGCTTTGAGTATATTGTGGAACGTAAAATATTACACAAGCATTGCTAACCTGACCACAACCATCAGACTCGCTTACATTAGCAGTTGCGGTTATGTTATCCACGCCTCTTAAGTAATGATCACTTGAAAGCCACATGGTGGCGTTTAATGGTGTGGTGACAATAGTCCATGAAACATTCGTTGAGTTCGTATCTTTATAACCTATTTCGCCTACTATACCTGCTTTCCACCATTGAGGACCAATAAGGAAAGAACAATCAATGCCTCCTATATCTGAGGATGTAAGTGTTAGGTTTCCATTTTCGCTCGTATACTTATAACCAATTGATGGATAAGCTATCCACGTATGATTGTCTTTTGTATACCAGAACTTACCTTTCTTTGCATTACCTATCGTTACATCCGGGTCTTTATCTATGTCCCACACCCTTACCTTGAAAACGAAAGAGCCTGTAATTCTTTGTACAACTTCATTGCTACCCAAAAGGATTTCTAAGAAAATGTCATCTTTGTCCAAAGTGAAGTTTTCAATTGGGGTGGATGCGTTATAACTTTTTCCTCCTGATTTTGGTTGATTGGGATTATCACTTATGTTTATGAAATATTGTCTATCACCAATATCATCTTGGCTGAAGCCATTGTATACGTAAACTATACTTTGATTCACACCACTAACTACAGTGGTGTAGATATTTTCCCAACCCGTACTTTTATTGACCCATATGTTTACTGTGATGTTGTCGTTATCTTCATCGCTCACATTTACTTTAAATGTGTATGTTTCTCCCCAACCCCAATCACCAGAAGGTGTGAGAGACCATGTATTGCCTTCGATAACTGGCATAGTTTCTATGAAGAATGAAGAATCAGAAGTTGGTGAATAACTGATGGTGATAACGCTTGGTATATAATATTGGGATGTTGCATTAATAGTTACATTATAACCCATGGCTGGCATGATGGCAGGGGAGGATGTGTTAAACGTACAATTATAAAGACCGTTGCCCAAGTTGATTATGTCTGTGCATGAGAAGGTTTCGCCTGTTTTTTGACTTTTAAGGGTTATGGTGATATTCGCATCTGATATGTTGTTACCACAGGTATCGTTTATTTTTATTTGTAAGGTTATGTTAGAGCCTCTAAGGAATTCCTGTCCTGTGGGATAAAGCAGATGTGCATTAAGCGTTCCGTTTAATATGACCGTGAAGTTTTCTGTTGATTTTTGCTCATAATAATAATCTGTGGATTTGGCATACCATTTGCGTATGCCCGGTTTGTATGCACAATTGGGGGCGAAGTGGTAAAGAGCGTAACCGCTTGTGTTTGTTTGATTGATGAAACCACTGTCCCATTCGCTTTCGTTTAGCATAACCCATATGGTTACATTCATGGGTGCGGGTGCGGATGCGTTGTCTGTATCGTTTACACGTATTATGAATAAGGTTGATTGGGAGGCGTCAGTGGTTATGTTAACATTTGAATTATTTCCTAAGATATGGGTAAGCGTAACGTTAGATGGTTCGAGGATAGGACCTTTTATAATAGATGTGTTCCACACATTTTCCTTATCATTTATCTCAAAGAAGAAATAGTTATCGTTATCATAACCTTCGCTGAAGTTCACATCTGTTTTGTTAAATCTTACGTTAAGGGAGCATATGCCATTACCATTCGTTAGCGTATACCTTCCTTTATTCACGAAGGTTTGCTGATTATCTGTTGAAACGAATAGTGTGCAATTGGTTTCATCATTTTCAGGGTCTGTTATGCTTATGTTGAATACATATGACCTACTCCATCCATCCGAATATGGGGTTACATTCGCTACTGTTTGATTCTGAGGCGGCAAATTCTCAAGCCAGAACCAGTTTTGGAGATATGTGGAATTTCCATTGAAATAGGTTTTGCTTGTATTTATGCGTATGCTCCAGTTACCTTCATTTTTGTATGTAGAATTCCATGTGTAATTATAGAAACCTGGTTGATATTCTTGTGGTGTATATGGTGATTCCCAAGAGCCATTTGGTGCTTGGAGCTCAAGATAAGAGGTAACAGAAGGTATGGGATTTTCGCTTTGTATATTCTCACATTCTGATGTGACATTGAAGTGGATGGGGATTAGTTGGGTTACGTTAAAGGAAGGTTGCCCGTATGTCCAATTTGGCGTTATTATCCAATTCTTCAGTTGACCTATTATGATGAAGGAATAGTATAAGGTTTCTGTGAAGTTTTCATCATAATAACATACGTCATTCATCACCCCTGCCTTCCAGAATTGTATACCTGCTCTATATGCACAGTTTGGGTCAAAATTGTAAGTGGCATAACCATCAATATCCGTTAAGTTGCTATGCCCTTCATCATACTCCACCTCACTATTGTTTTGACTAAACCAGAAAGATGTGTTTATGTTATTATTTACATATACATCCTTATCTATGTCCTTTATTCTTATCCTAAACGTTCCTTTCTCTTCTCCACTCCTATTTATGGCATCAGGGTCTGTATCCCAATAGATATAAACATTGTCCTTCTTTATGCTTTTTACAGTATAGGATGAATTGTAATAACCATATTTGTCTGTAATGTTGAAAAGGAATGTCCTTTCACCTATATCAGCGCAGGAAAAGTTTTGATAGGTTAACTCAACATCTGTCCATGTACCTAAACCTGTTTTTTGTGTGAAGTTAAGCAATTGCCAACCCCCACTGATGTTTACGTAAAGGCTTATGTTCAAAATTTCATTCAAAGGACCTGCATGGTCTTGGTCACGCATGCTTGCATTGAACTTCCACAACTCTCCCCATCCAAAGTCAGAGCATGATGAGTTTAAATCTTGACGGGCGCAAAGGGTTGTTATGGTTAAGGTCCCTATTTCAGGATTGCTTACAAGTATAAAGGCATCTTGTTTGTTAAGGATGGATGAAGAATTATAATATTTTTTGGATGCATTCATGGTTATATTGTAATAATTATAACCCCAATCACCTATGAGAGGTGCTGATACAGGTATGGTACAATTATACCAACCATTACCTTCGCTATTAACTGGTTCGCAGAAATAGTTTTGTTGAGGCACACCAAATGTGACGTTGGCATTTGCCAATGGTCCGTTAACAGAGGCGCAATCATCTGTGACATTACCTCTTATTAAAAGGGTATCCATACCCTTTCTCATAGTTTGATTGGTAAGGGGTAATTGAAGGTTTACGTTTAAAGGTGATGTGGTAAGATTGACGTTGAAAAGGCTTGAATTGGTGGTAAACCAACCGTCATATTCATATTCAACCTTCCATTTCTGAGGTCCTATTTTATAATTACATCTTGATGAAGATGGGAAAACATCTATTAAGTGATTTGAGGTTATGCTTGTTGTGTAATCAAGTTTCCATGTGTATTCATTTTCATTCAAGGCATAGGTATCCTCATTACTGGTTACATAAAACCTTCCTGTACCAAGGTCTCTTATAATATTCGTATCTGTATCTATGACTTGAACATCAAAGGTGGCATTTGACAAAGAAGGTGCAAGAGACCTATCCACAACACTATTATTACCTGCAACAAGGATAAAGGCTACATCATCATTGGTGACTGTGAAGTTTCTTATTTCTGTTTCATTCTCAGCCACCCATGCATCGTCATCAGAAACGTTCCATTTGAAATTGTAATTGCCTCTATCTGTCCTACTTTTAACATCAAAGGGCCATGGATTTGTCGCTATTATAATAGCACTTTCATTGTTTAATTGTATTTGATATTTATATGTGCCCCAATCATTTGTGGTGTTCAACTTTATCCACAACCTTACGGTTACGATATCCCTGTCCTCATTTGTAAGGTTTACATAGAAATACCAATTCTCTCCCCAACCTCCTGGATTTATTGGGTCTGAGGTATTGTATGAATTTGGTGGATTTGTAAGAAGGGTGAGGATGGGTGCTGTTTCTATAAAGAAGGATTTTTGTGACGGGATGAAAGGTATGGTTATGTTTACAGGATTGTAATATTGGGATGTTGCATTAATAGTTACATTATAACCCATGGCTGGCATGATGGCAGGGGAGGATGTGTTAAACGTACAATTATAAAGACCGTTGCCCAAGTTGATTATGTCTGTGCATGAGAAGGTTTCGCCTGTTTTTTGACTTTTAAGGGTTATGGTGATATTCGCATCTGATATGTTGTTACCACAGGTATCGTTTATTTTTATTTGTAAGGTTATGTTAGAGCCTCTAAGGAATTCCTGTCCTGTGGGATAAAGCAGATGTGCATTAAGCGTTCCGTTTAATATGACCGTGAAGTTTTCTGTTGATTTTTGCTCATAATAATAATCTGTGGATTTGGCATACCATTTGCGTATGCCCGGTTTGTATGCACAATTGGGGGCGAAGTGGTAAAGAGCGTAACCGCTTGTGTTTGTTTGATTGATGAAACCACTGTCCCATTCGCTTTCGTTTAGCATAACCCATATGGTTACATTCATGGGTGCGGGTGCGGATGCGTTGTCTGTATCGTTTACACGTATTATGAATAAGGTTGATTGGGAGGCGTCAGTGGTTATGTTAACATTTGAATTATTTCCTAAGATATGGGTAAGCGTAACGTTAGATGGTTCGAGGATAGGACCTTTTATAATAGATGTGTTCCACACATTTTCCTTATCATTTATCTCAAAGAAGAAATAGTTATCGTTATCATAACCTTCGCTGAAGTTCACATCTGTTTTGTTAAATCTTACGTTAAGGGAGCATATGCCATTACCATTCGTTAGCGTATACCTTCCTTTATTCACGAAGGTTTGCTGATTATCTGTTGAAACGAATAGTGTGCAATTGGTTTCATCATTTTCAGGGTCTGTTATGCTTATGTTGAATACATATGACCTACTCCATCCATCCGAATATGGGGTTACATTCGCTACTGTTTGATTCTGAGGCGGCAAATTCTCAAGCCAGAACCAGTTTGCAAATGTCGTGGTGTTCGAATAATATTTATATTGACTGTGTTCTGAAGAGATGTTTATGCTCCAATACCCTTCTTTTCTTCCTGTTGAATCCCATGTGCATGTGTAAGTTCCATTTCCTTGGTATTCTATAGGTGAACATGCAAGCGAATCACCAACTGTGAAAAGAACCGTATCTTTGTTTATATAATTATCGCTTATATTCTCCCCACATTCACCAAGTATGGTGAAATTCAAAAATACTTGTTGCGTAACATTATACTCAGAATCTTTTGGTGGCACATTAAGATAGTTTTTAAGTTGACCTATTATTGAAAAGTCTTGCCAAGACGTTTCATTCGAATAGTAACACGAATCACCAAAACTTGCATACCAATATTGATTATCTGCCGTGTACGTACAATTAGGATCAAACAAATACGTTAAATATCCGCTTTCATTCGTCCAACTGAAGTTAACAAGCTGGAAAGTTGAAGAATCATTCGTAATGTAAAAACTTCCATTTGCGGGTGGATTGAAAACAGGCAGACCTTTGTTTATATCGTAGACCTTTACTGTAAGAAGCTTTGAAACAGAACCTTCTCTTGCTATGGACCAACCTGAACCATCGATAACTTCAAGGGAAAGGTTGTCTTTTCTCAAGGTTATGTTATAAACATCTGTTTCATTCGTTTTACCCCACTGGTTTGTTGCATTGAACTTATAGTAAATTATTGGACCGTTCTGCAAATCGCTACAAGAGAAATTGACCAAAAATTCTAACAGTGTCCATGAGGTATTATCTATTCTCGTCTGTGTACCCACTTCTATGAAAGGTCCTGAAGGTGAGTAAGCTTTCCACAGCGTTACATTATCTTCATTCCCTATTTCATTGTCTCTGAAATAAACTGTAAAATTAAATTCGTGCCCCCAACCTTCTTCTTGCGCGTCAACCCATACATCTCTTAATCTCGGTCTCTCTACGAGCCTGAAAGCATTTTCATACAAATCGCTATCTCCTGTGAAATACGGATCTTTACTTGAAACCATCGTAATGTTGTGAAGACCTAATAGGCTTTCAGGAGCATGGTTCCATGTGCAGTTATATGTCCCATTGCCCATGTCAATAGCGTTGCATATGTATTGATTAGCGCCTGTTATGTTGAAGTAGACAGAAGAAAGATTTATGTATCCACATGTGGGATCCAAATCATGCACATCTCCATATATTATGACTGGCTCCTCTCCTCTCACATATTTCTTATCATTAAGAGGCATGCGCAATGTATTGTTTAATATTGAATATATGGTAACAGAATAGTTAGAAGAGTAAGAATCGTAATAACATGCATCCCCAACTATCCCTGCCATCCATTTGTGGGGACCTGTATCAAAAGTTGGGCAGTTGGGATTGAAATAAAATTCTATATAACCATTTAGGTCAGGTGCATCAGTACCTACATCAACGAATATTTCATTCACTCCATTCGTTTCATTAACATAGAAATGTCCAGTCCCGTTAACCAAATCGCTTCCTTTCAAAGGTGTATTTGTGTAGTTGTTTATCGCTTGTATCTTAAAGTATGTGTTATTGTTGAAAGTTCGCAAGACAGAAGCATCGCTCCCATTTACGGGTGGATTGAAGATAACTTTTCTCGGCGTGACATTGAAGGAGCCTATTTCTGTTGTATGACTCATTCCATAATAATCCGTTGCATTTATCTTCCAATACCATGTGCCAAGATCCAAACCTGAATTACAAGAGCTATAAAGCCTTGTAAAGTTAACCTTTGTATTAACACAATCTACACACGATTTTGTGCTCACCAACGTCCAAGGACCTGAAGGCGAACGCGCCTCCCAAAGATAAACTGTGACGTTATCATCATCATCGGTTACGTTAACAAAGAATGTGACTTGTGATTTGCTTGGGTTACTACCCCATTCCACTGAAAGTTTGTCTGTATAAGCGTCTGATAAGATAGGTTGAACTTCGTGGAAGAATGCTTTAAATATAGCGATTTGTGGATTATAATAGGTTTTGTTCGAAATTATGGTGACATTATACCAACCAGATGGGTTGTTAGAAATATTCCATGTGCAGTTGTATATGCCATTAGACCAATTGTAAACAGGTGAACAGACATCGCTGAAGTATGGCGGGGAGAGTCTTGAATCGTTGTGAGAAATGATTAGCGTTACGTTAGCATCGGTTATGTTATAATCGCAAGAAGCATTTTCATTCGCTAAGTAATCTTTAACATTCACAACAAGAGTAACGTTTTGATTCGAATAGTAATAAGCTTCTGAACTTCCATTAGGTGAAAGTAGCGTATTGTTTAACCAACCATAAATTATCAAGGTGTAGTTTGTTGAATAATTGCTTTTGTAATATGCATTATCGATCGTTGTACCTCCAAACCACATCTGTGGTCCTACAGAATAACTGCAATTTGGTATGAATGTATAGCTAAGATAGCCAGAAGATGTGGTATTCCTATGACCTTCATCGAAATTGCCATTGTTGAAAGCCACATATATTGTTCCATTTGTTTCATCCATGACCAAAGCTTTTTTGTCCGTGTCGTTTACAAGAAGTCTTAGAAGTATGGCTTCTGATCTATTCACAGGTGTATCGTTTCCATAGCCTCCATACAATATCGCAACATCATCCTTGAATATGCTGAAATTAAAGCCTGGTCTATCCGTTGTGTTATGATAATCACTTGCGTTGAATTTGAAGTAAACATATTCGTTTTCCTTCGTTATGTTTTCTGGCCCAAAGTTAGAGTAGTAGAATTCTATCCATTGTGGTACTAAGCATGCATAACAAGTTTTGTTTTCTACTAAACTCCACGTCTCGTTATCATTAGAAAGCCAGAAATAAACAATAACATCTTCAGCATCCAAATCGCTAACATTTACGCGGAATGTGAAATTCTCACCCCAACCACCATCTTGTTCGTATACGTATGTTTCATTGTTCAAAATCGGTGGTGTAAAGATATGCGGATTCAAGCGGAAGGAGTGGAATTTGGTTCGTGAATTATTATTGTAATAAAGAACGTCAGAAGCATTCATCACAACATCATACCAGCCAAAGGGTTTTTCATTGTAGTCCCAAGAGCAGTTATATGTTCCATTGCCTAAGTTTTCTATTGCTGATGTGCAGAAAAATTCTTCTCCTGATGCGTTATTACGTATAGTGAAGTTTACATTCGTATTTGTTATGAATATCGAATGATTGCACTCGTCCATTACATCTCCGCTTATGTTGATCACGTTCTCGCTTGGGAAAAGACTAAGATTGTAAACAATATCATCCGGCCGTGTGACATTTGGGTAAAGTGTTCCTATAACATTTACATTGTACTCTAAAGATTGATTGTTGAGGTAACATTGATCATTCGTTATATTAACCTTCCAATGCTGTTTGCTTGCATTGTATAAACAAGTAGCATTGAAATAGTAAATGAAATGGCCAGAAGCGTTTGTTTGATTCCATCCTTCATATTTATACTTATTGCCTACCCAAGAATCGGTTGTTATGTAAAGCGAAATGTTAGGTGAAGAATATGCACTCTGCCATGCCGCTGGTTGTCCCCTCGTAGTATCATTCGCATAAACCACAAATTTCGCTGTATTATCCCCGTCCCTTGTGACATTTGTTTCGTTGCCTTCAACCAAAATGAATGAAATGTTATCTTTAATTATTGTGACATACATTTCTGCTTCGCTTGCGTTTGGTTTTTCGTTATAAGCCTGATTGTTTATATCAGTTGCGTTGAATTTGAAAAATCTGTTGCCTTGATCTCCGCACGTATAGGTTCGTATAAAGCTCACTGGTGTGTTTGAAGGATTGGATACATTTTTGCATTCCACAACTTCATATGTCCCTATGGTCTTTTCAAGAAGACATACTGTAACATTTATGTAATGGGTTACTGTGATAGTGTAATTGAATAACGAACCCCAACCACCTGTAGACGGGGAAACGCTTGGATTCTTTAATTCAACAGGAGCGACTATGAAAATATAACCATCGCTTGTCTGTGTCCCATTATTATACGATTCGTTCCATGAAATCATAGTTACATTGTAAAAACCTGAAGAAGCGCCACTTGAATCCCAAACACAGGAATAAAGATTTCCTGTTTCATTGGTAATGTATCCTGAAGAAGGACAATAGAAGGTTTGGGCTGAGGAGTTTATCTTGAATCTAACCTTCACCCCACTCACATTCCTTCCACAATCATCTGTGACTACTCCTTTAAGGGTAATAAGGCTTCCTTGATCATAACTAACGAAGGTTGTTGGATAGGTTATATTGTTATTTAGGTCACCGAAAATTTCTATTGGGAATAATTCGCTTTCTGTGTTATTATAACATGCATCACCAGAAATGTTGACCTTCCAGTAAGTTTTACCTACTTCAAAGGCACATGTTGGGTTGAATTCATAATAGTAGTGAGTTTCGTTCTTCTGCTCTTGCAGTTCAACCCAATTTGTTTTGTTGAGAAGCCATGTCCTTACTTTTGTTGCGTTGTCAGGGAAGGTTGTGTAGTTGTTAACAATAATGTCCCAAAGTTGGTAGGAAAGATTTATTGCGTTGTTGATGCGTGCGTCTGATCTGTTAACTGCAGAATTATTTCCACTTGTAACATTCACGTTTATCAAATCTTTTGATACATTAAACCTCATTTCTCCTAAAGGTTTAAAGGTAAGCGTGTCGTTTTGGAAGTTCCAAGAATCGTTTGCAGCGAATCTATAATACCACACACCAACATCGCTGTCCGTTTCATTACATACGAAAGTATGGTTGAAAATGACTATGCCATATTCTGAAGAATTAAGTGTGCGCTCACCATATTTTATCCACTGCCACCCTGTTCTACTTGAATTCAGATAGAATGAAACTGTAACATTGTTCAAATCTTCATCTGAAACATTAACAGAAAAGTTGAAGGGTGATTCTCCCCAACAACCATATGTACCGTTGAACAAAGTAATGTTGTCCAATCTTGGAACTGTTCCAAGCACAAAAACATTTTCATTCGTTGTTATATTCGTATTATAAAGGCTCTTTGAAGCCTTCATGGTAACATTATACCACCCGAACGGGAATGATGTATCAGTTTGTATTTGACAAGCCCACACACCACTACCTTGATGGGAAGCAGAACAAGAAGTGGTGAAAGTATCATGTGTAAGATTGAATTGGACAGTGGCTTCTGTTATTTGATCACCACAGAAATCATAAAGGCTTCCATTGATGGGTATGATGGAACCTCTTGTAAAGTTGCGTGCGCCGTTTGGATGGAGAATATTATTTATGAAGTTACCGTATAGATAAAATGTTAATTCATCTGTTATGTTGTTTTTGTAACATGTTGTGCCCTCAAAACCACCTTTCCATTTATGCTCGCCAAGATTGAATCTTTGATTATTGCTCCACGGAGTTCCTTGGCACCAATTGTTTGTTGTCATTGTAAGAATTACATGCCCTGTCCCATTCGTCATTATCGGGGTTTCTCCCCATTGCGCAAGACTTGTTGTTGTCATTTTTATTTTACCGTACGCATCACTTGGATAAGTCATGTTGTCTCTATCATAAACTTGGACAATGAATTGTGTTGTGTCTGAACGGTTTATTTGGGCATTCTGCAAAGGTATTATGCTGAATACATCCACGTCATCTTGTTCTATAACATAACCATGCTCACTCGTATTGCTTTCTCCATCTGCATTTGAAGCGTTGAAGAAATATGACCAAGAAGCAATATGCGAACAATCGTAATCGAAAGTGAAATTTACTTGAGTCCATTGAAGGCATGATGTGCAGTTATATTCACCTACAAGTGTATAGTTTTCGTAAGGACCACTTTTAAGGTATTTGTGCCATAAACGGATGGTGACGTTTCGGCCGAAGCGGTCTCGGACGAAAACAGAGAAATTCCAAGGTTCTCCCCAACCACCAGAAGAACGTATAACACTTTCATTTTCGAGAAGAGGTTTGTATGTGTAGATTTTTGCTTTGGAGAAAAGAGTTTGTTCCTCTTCGAAAAGCTTTCCATGTTCCCATGTATAATTGAGTTTGGTTATGGTTATGTTGGTGTTGGGATTAAGGGTTGTATCTGCATGGGAGAAGATGCGTATGTTGTGATATATTGGATTTGTTAAAAGCGAACCTTGGAATTTTGCTTTTTGATTTTCGTCTAATATGTATGTTGACCAAAGAGAGTTTTGTGTTTGAAGGAAAGAATAGTTTTGCCATATGAGGTTGTATTGGGATGTATCGTCTGCGATTGATATGTTTGCTTCTCCTATGGTTAAGTTTATGCCTGTGAAGTTATAGTTGATGAGGAAGGACAGATTTGATATTTTTTCGTATGGTTTTGATGGATGGGAGAATGGATAGTTGTAGGTTGTGGTGTTTAGAGAACCTGTTGAGGTTATGTATACGTTGTCTGAATAACTTGTTGAGTTTCTTGTATCTCTTATGCCTTTGGCTTTGAACATTTTCTTGCCTTGTTGTGTGCAGTTAAGGGTGAAGTTGAGATATGCTTTTGTGCGTGAAGCGATGTCGGGAAGGGTCCATGTGATTTGTTTGGTTGTGGAATTGTATGAACCTTGGTTGTAGACATGTGTAACATTACAATCTGATGGTATGTCTAAGGTTACATTCCATTCATTGAATGTGTTTATATCTCCTATGTTTGTGACAACAAGGGAATAGTTGTATTCATAGTTTGGTTGGAAAGAACGTGTTTCTGGCCATGGATATTCTTCTATTTGGTAAATGTCTATGTCAAATTCTAAGTGAGATTCGTTGGAATAAGGCATGGTTGTTATATGATGCAACATGTCTTCTTCGCTATGTTTGGGTGAAACTTTGTCAGACCAGTTGATTGCCCATTTAGCAGTACCTTCTATATTTTTTTCAGGAGGTGCTTTCGTTTGGTAAGTTAAAACAACGTACTCGTTCGGTTTTAGTTTATCATAAACCCACCATGTAAGTATGTTGTTTTCCAAATCTGTATATGTAGAATAATTTACATCACCTTCAGCCTGTGGGTTGGCAGGTGTCCAGCCGCTAGAAAGTGTTTCTTTGACCACAAGTGTATCGTTCGTTGAACCGCATCCCTTATTGTGTATGATAATTGTTGATTCAAAAATTTTGTTGTTAGCAACATATGAAGGTGTCTCCCTTATAACTTCAAATATTGGTATATTGTTTCCATTTTCTATCGTATGGTTTTTAGCAAAGCTTCTTTGAGTTGCTGGATAGGTATAGTTGACAGTGAAATTAATGGTCACGAATTCGCTTGATGCACTTGAAGAGGTTATGTTGAAAGAAACTGTTTTGTTGCTTTCATTGGATAAAGTAAGAGTTATGTAAGAAGGTTGGATCGACCATGTTGGTGGAATTTGTGGTGTTATGTTATAAGTTACGCTATCTTCAAAGGGATGATAAAGAGTCAAGAATATTTGCTCCGTGGTTTGGCTGCACATATATGATGGTGCAAGAATAGTCAGCGAAGGTTTGGAGATAAGTAGCGATTCGCTTCTCTGTTTTGTTCCATTTCCATATGAAGCGTTGAAATAGGTTACATAAACCTTCAAATTATAAACGCCTTGTGACCATGAAGAAACGTCTATGTCTTTGAAGTTAACATACACATTTGAATTTGGTCCTATGTTTATGGTGTTGTTTGTTAAACTTGTGATAACATTATCCTCTTCATCTGTTATGTTTAGCGTAAGGTTTATGTTGTATGAAAAGTTTAGAGAATTCGAAAGGGTTATAGTGGCATTGAATTTATTGTCTTCATCTTTAACAAGACCTTTTGTTGTCACCCCATTTACTTTCGCTTCTATATCAAGGATTTCAACGCCAGGAGTATAATATCCGCTGAAGTTTGCAGAATTTATATTAACAGTGTTTGAACCAATGATGTTTCTTATTTTTGTTAAACAATATCCACTCCCATTCGATGTTATTTGGTTTTCAAGTAATGGTATCGTAACTTTTTGATTGCCATTTAAATAGTAAGAATGCAAAACATCAAGCCATTCTGTTCCGTTGTAAACCTCTACATTGATGAAATTCCCATTTCCAGTTGCATTAATTGTTAACTCACCATTCCTATACACACCTGCATAGCAATCAAAACTCAAAATAGTTTCATTGTTTGCTTGAATGCTTTTTGGAAGAGCTTCTATCGCTTGTGTAAGAGGCAGTTCTTTGTAAAGTTTAAAATATATCGCTTGTTTATCATCGTCCTGCGTTGAATTTGCTGTTATGTTAATTTCTATATCGCTTTTTGTGAAATTGGTGGCGTTCAAAATCCACGAAAGGGTTTTTTCTTCATTTATTCCAAGGTTACCAAGTTGTTGCGTTAAGCTTGGATAAACTTCGAAACCTTGTGGAACTTCAAGGGTGGCATTTGCATTTGTAATAATCCCTGTAAATGCTTTGAATGTGACGTTCAAAACAAAAGGTTTGTTTTGGAAAATTTCATATGGATAGTATCTATATGTTATTTCAAGGGTTGGCATGCACTCTGGAAGATAAAGGTTTACATTAAACTCATCTGAATAAGCATTCTTATAACAGGCATCATTTTCGATATAAGCTTTCCATTTTTGGTCGCCTGCTCCAAAGTTACAGTTAGGCGTGAAGGTTACAAGAGAATGTCCTGTGTCATTTGCATAACTTGCATTAACATATTGGTAATCTACTTGATTGTTAGTGACAGCAAATTTCACGAAAGGTTTTGATTTCTCAACAAAATTTGAACCTCCACTATCCAAATCGTTAGCTTGAACTATGAAGGTGGCAGGTGAAGAAGAACTTGCTACTGAATTATTTCCTGATACATATGATAAGCTTACATCAGCTTTTTCCAAATAAAAGGTATCATCATTGTTGAAATAATCACCAGCAAGAACATCGCTAATCACAACATAACCTTCTGTGTCGACAGCATAAAATCTGAACTTCATCCATTTATCTGCGTAGTTCGAACAGGAATATTTCGAAAGATTTGCCCAATTTATATTTATCCATTGAAGTTCTGTGTAACCCAAAGGATTGTTTGAACAGTTTGTACAACTTCTGTTTTCTATATCTTCCCACGAACCCCCAAGAATTTGCACCTGCAAAGTTACATTTACGGTGTCGTCTAAATTATCATCAACCCTCACTGTGAAATTGTGGTCTTGCGACCAAGCACCACCTAATCTTGGCGTTACATTTGCTGACATCAAATCAGGTGGTGTGTTTATGTAGAACCATCCACCTAAGCTTTGGTTATAACTAGTTTGCGTTTTATTGTAGAAATATGGTGCTGATGCATTAGTCGTAGCGTTGTACCAACCTCTGCTGGCATTCACAGAATTCCATGTGCATTCGTAATAACCTGTTACCGGGCTTGTAATAGAATCGCAAATTCCTAAGATAGGACCTACAGCATAAAATGAAGTTGTGACGTTGTCTTTTTCCATATCCAAAGGGTCGTTACAATCGTCTCTCACAACAGCTGCAAAGTATATATTATCGCCTCTTGTGTAATAATCTGATGGGTTAATGGTCTGATCCGGCGCCTGATTCGAAATTTTAAACTCACCCCAAACAAAAAGGTTGCGTTTAATTGAAGAAGAGGAATCGTTTTGGGAATAGCAACTAAGCATGGAATCGTTTATGCTGACTTTCCATTGTTGTTCTCCAACATCAAATTTAGGAGCACCAAGATATTCGTCTTTACATGTTGCATTGAAAGGATAGTTTGCATAACCACTTGCATTCGTTGAAATGATGTAATAATCATGTGTGTGATACGTTATGTTGTTTGTTGTCACAGAAAATTTCAATGGGAAATTGGTTAAAATCGTTCCATTTCTGTCAATTGCCCTGACAGTTAAAATTGTGGTTTGATTTCCAGATCTATTTGCAACAACCCCAGAAGGCGTAACAAAATCGTAATAGAGATTTTCTTTCGTTAAAGTCATGGGCAAAGGCATGGTTTGATTTGTTGTGCTTCCTCCATCAGTTGCATTAAATTTGTAATACCATGAAGTATATGCTGCATCTGGTGAAATATCATCACATGTTGGATCCCAAACAAACGTATAGTTCTGCCATACACCTGGTGTGTTATAAGTTTGTGATGAACCCACTTGATACCAAACTATTTGGTCTTGACTTCTCCATGCGTAAATAGTTACTGGAGTTGTGGCATCAGACCAAACAGATACATTAAAAGTAAAATTGAAACCCCAACTATCTGTATTCGTTCCTGAACTTCCTGCACCTGTCGAGTTCACTCTTGCATTTTCAAGCCTTATGACTTTTGGTGGACATAAAACCTCTATTTCTGCTGTGCGATTAACATCTGTTGAATTTTCTGTTGCATTCGCATGTATTGTGATGTTATATTTTTTATTGCATTCTACGTTGCTCGTGTTTATTGTCCACAACAAGGTTTCGCTTCCGAAAAGCGTGATGTTTCCTAAGAACATTTCATTGCTTTGCTCTCCTGTTTTGTTATAAACAATGAAACTATTATCAAGGGTTATCCAAGCATATGTGTTGCTTGCATTTCCTGGACCATAATTGGTCAGGAGTGTGGAAACATTGAAGTTCTGACCTTGTGTAACGTTTTGCGGGATCGTCAAAGGATCCATATAAAGCGAAGCGCCACATGCAATGAAAATCGTGTAATTCTCATCAAAGAATGTGAAGTTCGCTGTTCCGTTGAGCGGCAAGGCGTAGAAAGTGAAGGTTCCGTTCGTCTGATAAGGAACAGAGATCAGATAGCTGTAGTTTCTGGCGTTGTCCTTGCCTGTTGCTACGAAATTGATGTTGTCGACTCCCCATATTATCTTTGTTGACGGGATGGTGTAGTTGTAGTTTGGTACGAAATTTGAAAAAACAAGGTCTGAAGGATACGTAACAGAAACGTTTGCCTTGTTTTCAGTCACGTTGAAATTGTAGGCAGGAAGGTTTCCCTTGTTGAAAACCTGAAGTTTTGTCGTAAAGTTGCCGCATGCGAATGTTGACGGGAAGCCCTCTCCAATGTCAGAAGAGGTTGTGTTATAGTATCGGATGGTTTTCATCCAAGGGCCTAAGACGATAAGTGGAAGCTTGTCCGTATGATATTGGTATGTTTTCGTATAACCACCCCATCCAATCCAATCTATCTTAAATATCCTGCCTCCGGGAGCGAATTGGGAAATGCCCATGTCTGTTATCGTGAAGTTTGAGATGGAAAGGTCGCCTCCAAGCGCAAGAGTTCCGAAGTTGATGTATCCACCTGAAAGGCCGTACATTGACCAGCGCACAAACCATCCTTCATAAACAGAACCTAAAGGATACCCTGGGTCTGGTGCGCGGGAAAATCCAGAAATGTTGAAGCCAGGGGGAATGTACAAATCCACGACATAAATATCGCCGTTGGTTGCACCTGAACCGCCATTTCTTACAAGGAAATTCACAGTCGCTGTTCCGTTGGCGCTGATACTTGTTACATTGAATCTTGGAGACCATGAATACAAGCCAACATTAGCAACCCTTTGCCCATTCCAATCAAATGTGTCAGAAGCTTGTTCGTCATCGCCTGTCTCTGGATTTTTCCAAACTGCTTCAACCATATAACTTCCTGTAGCCGCCGCCTCTTCTGGTCCAGTAAACCTTATCCAAGCCTGCCAACAGGATGAGGTGGTTATCCTAGCGTTATACCAGTTTATTACATCATAATCCACGCTTGGCGCCGGCGATGTTGTGTCATTATATTGAATAACAGGAAGTGTGCCTGTGCTTTGGCCTGAGGCATACAAGGTGATGTTTGCAGTTATGTTATAATCGCCATAATTGCAGACAGCAAACCTGTAATAGTTGTAATTGGCGCCATCTGATGATTCGAAATTTGGCGCGGCCCTGTATATTATAACTGGAATTTGATAAACAGTGAAATCCGTGTCATATATCAACGGATTCGAAAGGCCAGTGTAATTTATGACAGTTCTTGCTGTATACGTCTTTAATTCAGCATTGTCAGGAACAAGGAAATGCCAGAGAACGACATGCTCGCCTGAAGCGGGGATGGAGCTTATAATCTGCGTGTTGCCCTCATTTATGAACCAGTTCATAGGGTTGCCTAAATCATCGTAAATGAAAAGCGTGGCATTTACATTTGTAACGCTTGACGTTGTGTTGTAGTTTGCAAGAGGCAAAGCAACATAACCCATATGGCCTCTTACAATTTTGTTTATTTCTCCTGTCGGCGAATAGACCTTTACACTTCTTTTCAAATCAACATTGGTGCAGTTTATCACATTGACATCTATGATGTTTGTCTGGAATTTGAAAGATGCGGGATTTGAAGATGGATATAATCTTAACTTGTATTTTCCGGTCTGCGCCGTAGTGTTGATTCTGACATACCTTATGTCAAGGTGGCACTTGTCGGTTGCCGACGTATTTGAACAAGACTCATCTGTGGTGCCCATGCCCGCGAAGGAATGGGGATTTGTGTCTGAATTCCACAAAAGCCAGCCACCATAAGGAATGTTTCTATAGGAAGCCTCATCTTCAGGCATCACCTGAAGATACCAATTTTGTGTTGGCGAGTTTGTGTCGTCTGCCGTGTCAACAATTTGTATAGCAAGCGTATAGTTTTCATCTCTGCACAAGATCATTGGATCCACAACTGTGTTCGTATTTCTCAAGCGAAAAGTCCATGTTGCAAAGTAATACCATATAGCGTCAATAGCGATTGTCCATTGACTCGCCTCCCTGAAAATCTGGTGATCGTTATAGATTATTTCAACTGGCCCTATCAAAACGAGGTATGGGGATATATCAGGCGGGTCAAAGTTATAATGTAATGCGAATGTCTCGCCCTTTTTAACATTGCCAATAAACCATGTAATGGTTTTGTTTTTTCCGTCATCTGCAACCATCGCGTTGAAGCCTTCAACGGTGATGTTCCAAGAGCTTGGAACGTACTCTTTTACAACAACATTTTCCGCATCTTCGCTTGGTGTTATCCAAATCGTTACCTTGTCTCCTTCAAGATATGTTATAGTCGGCGCCTCTCTTTTTATGTCAAACTCAACGTAATCTCTCACTTCGAATGTAGTTTCATAATCAGCTGAAATCCCAAGACTTTCAGCATGCGCCTTTATCGTGTAAACGCCTGTTTCTTTCGTTATATAATAAAATGTGTAAGTTCCATCGCCATTGTTGATTATGCCGTTCTGCGTTGAAAAATCTTCTTCCGCGCCTGAAGGAGCGATTATAGTCGCATTTACTATCGCATCGTCCACTCGCGAACCATAAGCATTCAAAACGCCTATTGTTATTCTCGCGTTTTCCCCTGGAAGATAGATGCTTTTGTCCGTATTGATGTTAACGAGTCCTAAAGCAAACTCACTCTCAAATGTCATTTCGTTTTTGCTTCCTTCAAAAAGCAAAAGCTTTATTTTGTAAACCCCTGGCCTGAAGCCCGTTCCTGTTTCTATTCGAATTTTTTTGATTTTTCCAACGTTTGTGAATGGCATTTCCTTTTCGTTTCCTTCCGGGTCGACTACCACAACCCTGAAAAGTTTTTTCATGCCTTTCAAATCAAACTTCTCTTGTTTCAGTTTTCCTATATTTTTCACAAAGGCGTTAAGAAGGTTCTCATCTAAAAGAATCTCAAATTCTACGTTTTCACCAAGCCTGAAAAACTTTTTATAAGATTTCAATTTTATGTTTTTCAAAATGCTTTCTATGTCCATTGCTTTTATCTCAAAACCAATATGCGTCTCTTTGCTCGCAAAATTGTCAAATTCGTCTGTTGCCTCAACATGAGATAAAACATATCTGCCAACATTTCCAAAAAAATCAAGATAGTATAAATTGCCGTCAAATGAAGCCGGATATTTTATCGTTTCCTCTGTTTCCTGATTCTCAATAACAAATGAAACTTGTTTTATTCTGCTTTCATTAAAAATTTCTGCGTATATTTTCACCGCTTCATTCTCGTAAACTTCTTGGTTTTCGATCCACACATTTCTTATTTCCGGCGGGCGGTTGTCAATTTCGACAGCATTAAAAGTTAAATTTGGTTTTGAAGAATTCGAAACATTTTGCTCGTCTACCGCTTTAATTTCATCCCATAAATAAATACCGACTTTTTCAGGTACAAAATCAACCCACCAATAATTATCATTATTTTCGACGTTTTTTTCTGCATTAAGAATTACTACTTGCGAATCGGGATCGACTAAAACAAACGAAACATTAGTCAAATTATTCGTGCTCTCTATTCTTGCGCTTAACTTAACGGCGCTACCGATTTCTATTTCTGTGGAGTTTATGTTTTCTTCGCTGATAACAATGCTCGCAAAACTGATATTTTGGACGACCTCGGAAGGTTGAGAAGGAATGCTTTCATTTGTTCCATTGGTGGGGGGATTTTCACTGGTTTCATTACCTTCTATAGATTCGTTTGAAATTGGAGTTGAAAGATTTTGTGTTGAAAGATTTTCCTCCTCGCTAAATGTTTCGTTGTTTGATGTTTCATTGGTTAAATTCAGCTCATTTGTAAATCCAGACAAATTTTGTGAAAAATACTCACTCACGTTATTGCTCATATTCAAAAAAGTTTCGTTGTCTGCTACTAAATATCCTTCCAAAGAATTATTCGTGATGTTTGTCGCATTTGTCATGTTATAAGCGGTTATTATAACCGTTGGCGCAAGAATAAGGAAAATCACGATGGTAGCGAGCTGTATCTGTCCTATGCTTCCGAAACTCGATTTCATTTTGCGCGTTTCCAAGGCTTTCAGCGCCTCTTTACAATCCTTTCTCAAGTAGCAAAGCTTTGCAGAACCTATTTCTCTCTCATCTATTACCCTCGCCCCTCGCAACTCGTATATGTATTTCGTTACAGTATGGCGATGGAGGTTTGTTAGTTTAGAAATAGCGGTAATTGTAAGGCCTTCTGGATGCTTTTTCAATACTTCTATTATCTGTTGGCGAGGAGTTGCGATATTCATAGAAACTAACCCAACCCTATAGGATGGTTTATACACTGTTGTACAACACCAATAGTATACATTGTTGTCGAAATATATAAACTAAAATTATTAATTTATAATGCATAACTTTAAATTGTCGATCGACAATTTAATATCATGTTTAATATCATAAAGTCAATAAAGGTCAGCAAAGGCAAGAAAAAATATGCAGAAGAAATAGCAAAAATCGCGCAAGAGGAACGCGAAAAAATATTAAGAGAAAAAATAAGAGAGATTATCGTTGAAGAACTGCAAAACTGTGGTATAAATAAAAGAATTGACGATGTTTATGATCTTGCAAAAAACCTTGAAAAAAATCTCGAAGATTTGAGGGCTTCGCTCGTTCCTTTAAGTCGGTCGAAAACCGACAGCATAAGGAAAATGAAGATAAAAAGGATGATCCTTGAATATCTTCAAAAACACAAGAGAATGACTGCCTCTGAATTGAGTATGAAACTTGATCTTTCCAGAACGAGGTGTAGTGAATATTTAAGTGAAATGGAAAAGGAAGGTGTATTGAAAGGTGTTGTAATATCAAGAAAGAAATTTTATGAAACCACTCAATAATTTATTTCTTTGCTTCTTGTAAAATGCTCATTTCTTTTTTGATTTCAGCAAGTTTTTTGTTGAATTTGTCAAAAGCCAGTTCATATTCTGTTTTCGAAATTTCACCCTTTTCAAAATACCGCTTTTGCAACATTTTTATTTTATTGGCTATTTCTTCCATTTCTCTATTAAGTTCTTCCATCCTTTTTCTTCTCTTTTTCCTTTCCAAGACTTCTTTGGTTTTCCCGCCAATCACTAAAATTATCAGAGCGAATAAAATCATCAACCATAAGTTATCCAAAACGCTTACAAAAAAGTTTTCCAAGAAATTGGAAGAAGATTTTTTAATGATCTGCTCTGCTTCTATTTCATCGAGCACCACCAAAACTTGATTCATTATTTCTTCTGCATCAAAATAATTGCTATTTTTAAATTCTTCTAAACCAGAAGAAAACATTTCAGAAGCCTTCGAAACATCATAACCCTTTGAGGATAGGTCATAAATTCTTGATTCGACAAGATCTATTAACTCATTTACCTTTACCGCCCTCTCTTTTATTTCAACAACCTTTTTCGCCAACTCATAAGAAGCCATATAATGCCCTTGTTCAAAAAGAATTTTTGCCTCGTTTAGAGTATCATTAGCATAACTCAAACCAAAACCAGCAACTCTCATTTGTTCAATAGTAGCTTCAGCTATTTCTATCGCTTTCAGAGCATCCTCTTTGGTAATTTCCGCTTTAACGGAAGATGTAAATAATGAAAAGAATAAAAATACCAAGAATGCAAAAACTATTTTTCTAACCACCTTTCTCACCTTCTATCACTTCTCTCAATTTTTCAATTTCGATCAGTTCCCATTTCAAATCTTTAAACATCCTTTCATACAAAGGCTTTCCGAATTTACCGTGCTCGAAATATTGTCTCTGTAAATTTGCTATTTCCTCTTTTAACCTCCTTTCCTCTTCTTCCAACCTCTTCCTTGCCTCGTCTTTTTTAAGCATTTTCAAAAGTTTCGAAAACGTTTCCACTTTCCTTCTCCTCGCATCGCTCAAACCAACTTCATAATTTTTCAAAGTTTTTTGATAGGTCTCCGATCCAATCTTTCTTTCAACAAAATACTCCTTTTTCAATTTTTCAATCATTTCTTCGAACTTTTTCTCTTCAAAGGTGATGGTTTCAAGTTTTTTCTTTAAGTAGTCTTTGTTGAGCTGATTTCTAGCAAAGGAAAGGGTGGTAATTAAACATATGACAGCCAAAATAATAGCCCACCAATAATTGTAAATGAATAAAAGCAAATCTGGTCACAACAGAAGCATCTTCATATATAAGTAAAGTTGAAAGCGAATCAAAAATTGCAATTTTCGGTTTACATTTTTCAAGGGCTTTTTTAATTGCAATATTAAGTTCGGTGAGGGCTTTTGGTGAAGAAACGCAAACCACTTTTCCGCCTGCTTCTACTCCGGAAGCGCTCTTTGTAACGCAGTCAATGAAGTGAAAGTTGTTTGTATTTATATTTTGTTTTTCAAAATTTTTCAAAAGCGTTGTATATGGCTTGTTTGTAGATATGTAACAAATTGTCCCGTCTAATTTAGATGTTACATCAGCGACATCATTAACCTTTTCCGAATATTTATCATTTGGCAAGAGAAGTAAAACTATGTCGTTTTCTTCTATTGCTTTTTTGACTGTTTCTTTGTCTATACATTCCTTTGTTTTAGAGTCTTTTATTATAAGACTCACCCAATATAAATTTGTTAATTGGGATATAAATTAAATTTGCAGGTTTAGTTTAAACTTACATTATCGAATAAAAATAATTAATACAAAAGGGCCCGTAGCTCAGTTGGAAACTCAATAAAAGAAGCAGACAAGACTGCTTCGGTCTACAATAGAGCGTCAGCTTGCGGAGCTGGAGGTCGCGCGTTCGAAAGTTGAGATCACAAAAAGATTTCAACCCTTCATGCAAACATGTGAAAATCGCGCCGGGCCCGTGAATGTTATGTTATGTACGCATCTCGCGAATTTTTGCATAATTTTTTGCGTCTCTAAACATCTCTAAAATTTAAAAATATAAATTTAGTTTCACCATTTATTTACACATGGGGCCGTGAGGTAGTCCGGCATCCTGGCGGGCTCCAGTAAAGCCTTTCACAGGAACTTGAGCTCCTCGAAAGGCTTTAGCGAAAATTTGCATTACTGGAGCATTGAAGGGTATTTTGAAGGCAATGCCCTTATGAAAAAGAGATACCCGCATACCTGGGATGGGCAAACTGAAAACGGTTTGACCACAGGAATTCGAATCCCAGCGGCCCCATTTCTTCAAAATTTACAACCATCTCTTTTTTATGAAAACTAATGCTACTAAAAATGAGATCAAAAGAGAAATCAACGATATAAACACGAAAGCGTTTGGGTCTTCTTCAAGAGGAAGGGAAACGTTCATCCCATAAAAAGAAGCTATTAATGTAGGTAAAGCAAGGATTACAGTAAGCGATGCCAAAATTTTCATAACAATGTTCAAGTTGTTTGAAACTATCGAAGCATAGGCATCCATCGTATTCGCTAATATGTTGTTATAAACAGAAACCATTTCTATAGATTGTTTGTTTTCTATGATTATGTTTTCAAGCAACTCTTCATCACTTTCGAAAAGTTTCACCACCCTCCCCTTCATAATGCCATCGAGCACGTTGCCATTCCCTATCACAGCGGCGTTAAAATAAATTAGGGTTTTCTGAAGACCAAAAAGCTTGACTATATCTTCATTTTTTACTGCTTTTAAAAGGTTGGTTTCCACCTCTTCTATTTTCTTTTCGATGGTATCAAGGTGGGAAATGAAAGAGCGATTTATTGAAGAAAGAATTTGCAAAAGAAATCTGGTTTTCTTTGTGGTGTAAAATTTCTTTACCTTATTTTCATAAAAATCTTTTAACACATCTGTTTCTTTGATGTTTATGGTCACTATGGCTTTATCTGTTATTATAATGGTGAGGGGTATGGTCTCTATTTTTGAAATAGGACCGCTTACATCAAAAAATGGAACCCTGAATATCACAAGAGCTGTTCTATTCTCCTTGTCGCATCTTGGCCTTTCGTTCTCATCCATAGCGCTAAGAATGTAATCCTTTGGTATTTCAAGCTTTTCTGCAATTTCTACGAGTTCTTGTTTTGTTGGCGAGACTATGTTTACCCAGCAACCTGGCTTAATCTCATCAACTATTTTAAGTTCTTCATCTCCCCAGGTTTTATAATATATCTTGATCATAACTTCACATTCGACTATTGGATTAAATTTATTGGTTTTATATATTAAATGTTTTCGAAGATTGTTTTTCGAAGTTGGTATTGTGAAGTTAATTCTGGATTCGAAGACTCGGCTTTTTTGTCTGATTTTATCAAAACATGTAAAATGAAAAATCGAACTTTCTGTCACTTCCCCATTCATCTTTCAGAATAGAAGAGTGGCATGCCAAATTAAACATGGAATAATCGTAAGACTCGTTTTCATTTTTTGCATTTTTGAAAGAAGATGAAATCAAAAATTTCGCAATTAATTTTACAGAGCAAAAAACCTTAATTGTTTTTCATTTTTATTTCACCTCCATCAAAAAATTAATATGAAAGAAAACCGGAAAAAAATGCAGACTGCTTTTGAATTCATGGTAATAGCAATGTTTTTACTCGCTTTCATAACGCCTGTATGGTTCTATGCCTTTCAAATTCAAAATGCAAGCAACGATGAATTCGTTTTTTCCTATGCCAAAAACGCTGTGACGCAAATAGCAAAAAATGCAGATCTTGTTTATTCCCAAGGCAAAGGCGCTTCTGTTAAGATAGAAGTTTACATACCACGCAATATTCAAGAAATAAACATCACGGGCAATGAAATAAATATGCGCATCCTCTCCTCTTCTGGTATAACCGATGTTTTTGCAACCTCCATTGCTCCTTTACAAGGAAATTTGCCAACACAAGAAGGTTTGTATTGGGTTTTGATAAAGGGAGAGGAAGGTTATGTAAACATAAGTGTGGTGTGAAAATGATATTTAAAGTGTTATCGTTTTTTGTGGTCATTTTATCCATCTCGTTATCTTTTTATGCATACGATAAAATGTCAGAAAAAATGGCTTTTCATTGGAATGAAATGGGTGAGGTTGATGGTTATATGACAAAGACATTCGCCCTTTTTCTTATGCCTTCAATTTCTATAATTTTGTTTTTGTTTTTTCTTGCCATACCAAAAATAGACCCTTTAAAAGAAAATATAAAAAAATTCATTAATTATTACGAAATGTTTTTCTTCGCCATACTTTTATTCTTACTTTACATTTCTTTTCTCATTATAGCGTGGAACATCGGCTTTTCATTCAACATGATACAACTTCTCATACCAGCATTCGCCTGTCTTTTTTATTGCTGTGGTTTGCTTTTAGAAAGGGTGGAAAGAAATTGGTTCATAGGTGTGCGCACACCTTGGACTTTGAGCAGCGAAAAGGTTTGGGAAAAAACCAATAGACTTGGTGCAAAACTTTTTAAGATTTCGAGCATCATAATCCTTTTCGGTCTTTTCTTTTATGAATATGCTTTTCTCATTCTAATTTTTTCAATTCTTGTTTCTATCGTATATCTTATAGTTTATTCTTATTATGAATATCAAAAGGGTGAAAAATGAAAGGACAATTAGCAATAGAGTTTATGTTTGTATTCATCATATTTTTATTAGGCGTGATTTTCGTTTTGATATCTGTTTGGAACAGCATTGCGAATGCTGAACAAATAAAAATAGAACATGAAGCAAATCGTATAATCTCCATGACTGCAAATAGAATAAACACAGCGTATCTTGAAGGTGATGGTTTTTCCATAAATTTAGTTTTACCCGAAAGTATATTTGGCTACAACTACACATTTGTCACAGAAAATGATACCATTTGGCTTCATGTCGCTGAGAAAAGTTTTTACAAAAGATTGTTAACATCGAATATAACTGGTATCCTGTCTTCTGGTGAAAATAAAATAAAAAATATAAAAGGAATGATAGTGATATCATGAAAATATTAAAAAAGATGCGGGGTCAAATATGGTCGCTTGATTTTGCAATTTCTCTTTTCGTATTTTTACTTGTTTTAATACCTATTTTTTTCGTATGGGCATACATAAACACACAAAGCCAACAACAAAAAGTTTTGGAGGAAATGGAGCATTTAGCTTTATCCATTTCTGATATGCTCATAAGAACGAAGGGTATACCAGAAGATTGGAATGAAACTAATGTGAAAGTAATAGGATTAGCGGATGAAGAAAATGTTTTAAGCGTAACGAAAGTTTCTTACTTTGTTAATATGGGCATTAATGATTATAATCGTACAAAGGCAATTTTAACCGGTGGTTATGATTTCTTTTTCAATTTAAGCGATGTCGAAGGAACAACTTATGCCCTCATAGGAAACAAATCTGAAGGTAGAATGATTGTGCCTATAGAAAGATATTGCATTTACAACGAAAAACTCGCTAAAATACAATTTGCCCTTGTGCTTTAAATTTCAAATTCAAAAGTTTTGTATTTAACCTTTATCTTATAACCTGCATTTTTCAACTTTTTTATAATTTCTATATCCTGCAAACCTTTGTTAGAAACGAATTCTTTTAAACCCAGCTCCAAAAGTGTTAAAGGGTTTGTTAGCTTTACTTCTATTTCTTTTTTGTCAATAACCACACTTATTTCAGCAACAGTTTTTTTGCCAAGGGTTATTGTAAGATGGGCTTCGCCAAAAAGAATATCAAAAATCTCAGAAAAAGCTACCATAACACGATACCTATTTTTTATCTTCAAAGGGCACTATGATGAATTCTATGTTTCCATCAACCTTAATTTTCGATTTGCCTATTTTAAATTCAATGCCATTAAGATTGATTTTGGTTCTTGTTTCTTTGCCTTCAAGTATCTCAAGTAATTTTAAGATTAATTGTTCTTTGTCTTTGATGATCTCCTCTATAACACTCATTTTACCACCTTTTTGTTTGGTCATAATTCTATTTGTTTTCAATTTATATTTATATGCTTATATTTTAAACATGCACAAGCAGGTTGTTGTTGTGAGAAAGGATTTAAAGATGGGCAAAGGCAAATTAGCAACCCAAGTAGCGCATGCTTCTTTAGAGGCGTATAAAAAGGCGAGAAAGGAAGATATAAAGAAATGGGAAGAAGAAGGTATGAAAAAGGTTGTTGTGTGCGTTAAAGATCTTAAAGAACTGATGGTGATAGCAAAAAAGGCGAAAGAAGCTAATTTGCCTTACGCCATAATTCGAGATGCTGGCAAAACGCAATTAAAAGCAGGTACAATCACAGCATTGGCTATAGGACCAGCAAAAGAAGAAGAAATAGATAAGATAACAGGGAATTTGAAACTTCTTTAAATTAATCTTAAATTAATCGATATAATTGTCTTTCGTGCAATTTATAATCGCGCAATTTAATAAAATCATCAACTTGTTGTGTGTATGACTGCTACAACCTTTCTTTTTTCAGCAACGAATGCATTAAACATTTCTGCTGCTTTTGGTGAAACTTCGCTGAATATCTCAATTCCTTTATCTTCTGCAAGTTGCTTAACCTCTTCTGCAATTTTATAAAAACCTTCCATCCCTCTCCCTATGACTATAATCTCTGGTTTTCTTTTTATGATTTTCAAAAATTCGTTTGCTTCGAATTCATGTGTTTTAGGAATGTATTCAATTTTACCATCCCACCAAACAATCATATCAGAAAAATACGTCTTTCCATCTATTTCAATTTCACCAAATTTCACATTTGTGATTTTTACCATTTTTTCACCTTTAGCAAAATCATAGCCCCGCGCGGATTCGAACCGCGGTCTTCAGGTTTCTCCCATTTTCGAAACGTTGTGAAATCGAAATAAAACTTGTCCAGAGCCTGACATCCTTGGCCATTGCCCAGGTCTTTCAAAGGACCTTCTAGACTACGGGGCTGTGATGTTTAAATTATATGTGATTTTTCTTTTTATACACATTTTTATTCAAAACTTAAAAAATAAAGAAAGAATTAATAATTACGCTGGGATGGCGGAATGGCAACGCGCTAGCCTGGAGCGATAGTAAAGTAAAATTAAAAATGTTGAGTTCGATCCCTTTAATTTCAGCATTCCTCAGAGAGCTAGTCCCCTAACGGGGTTCTGGGTTCGAATTTCGTTTGTTAAAATTTAAATTAACAAACGAATGGATATCCCAGTCCCAGCGTATTTAAATTTTCAAGAATTAATCATATTTGATTATTTAATCGTTTTAAAATTGCGAAGAAGGTTTAAACATGGAAGCTAAAAACTTGCCTCAAAAAAATTTCGATAAAATAAAGTTACCAGAACCTTTGAATTCGTTGTTAGATGGTTTGGAAAAGGGAGCTATTACTAATTTCTACGGACCACCAGGAGCAGGGAAAACCAATATTTGTTTATTAGCAGTTTTGGGGTGTATAAAAAATGGTGGGAAGGTGATATACATAGATACTGAAGGTGGGTTTTCTGTTGAAAGGTTTATTCAAATAAATGGAGGAGAAGAGAATTTGGATCGCATTGTTATCATCGAGCCGAAAACCTTTGAAGAGCAAGGTGTTGTTATAAAGAATTTGGAAAGTAGCAATTTTGACATGCTCGTTCTTGATTCTGCTGTCGCTCTATACAGGCTTGAATGCGCAGACCCAACAAAAGAAACCCTTGAACTAAACAAAGAATTATCCGTACAACTTTCTATCATTTCAAACATAGCAAGAAAGAAAAACATACCAGTTATAATAACTGCGCATACATTCAAAAATTGGGAAACTGGTGAAAATTATATAATAGGCGGTGATGCGATAAAATATTGGTCAAAGGCTATCATCTTTGTGGAACCTACAGGAAAGCCAAATGAAAGAAAAGCGACTATAATTAAACATCGTTCGCTCCCAGAAGGAAAAAGTGTAAAGTTTGAAATAATTAAAGAAGGTATCAAACCTTCAGGATTTAGAATTTTTTGAACAAGTTATGAATATGACTAAGCAATTTCTACCTTCAACCTCATGGAAGCATAATCGCTTTCAATTTCAAAAGTTCTTCCTACTCCAAGATTATCGATATTTTTGTTTAAGGTGCCTGCTGTGAAAAGAAGTTGCTTATCGCTGACTTCTTGAAGGTATTTTGCTGTTATACTGAGTAGAATTTTAGATGCTACTTTTATTATCTCTACTGGTGGATTGGTAAGTGAAGAAAGCATATCTACAACTTTATTGAAATTTTCATCTTTCAATACATCAAATAAAATTTCGCCAGCTTCTCTTGTTTTTTCTTTAGATTTTGTCAAAGAAACCCAATAGTCTATGTACCTTGGTATTTTTCCTTCAGGATTTCTGTAAATTTGAGGTTCTTGCAAAGGTAATCTCTCACCTTTCTTTCCTCTCATTTTTTCTACACTTAAGTTCAATGGGGTTGTCTTCGGTCCTATGTCATCAATTGCCAAAGTTGAAAGATAAACATCCATCTCATCCGGCATTAACCAGTCGATAATTTTTGGATCTGTTTTTTTCAAAGTTATTTCATCAATTCTCATCTCAACATCAGTTATTTCTGTCCAGTTGATCTCCCCTTTCGTTCTTCTTTTTCCGTAAGGATTGTCTATTTGGCTTTTAGGAAGATACAAACCGCTTTTATCCAATTCGAATCCTAATTTACCCAACTCTAAATAGGCGCTTCTGTACTCCTTTGGCCAAGATGAAAATCTTTGTACTGGGGATTGATAATCCTCCATGTTTAAATGTTAAAATAAAGTTTTAAGTATTTATCTCGCAGTAGTTAACAAACAAAAAATAACATAGAAATTACAACATTAAAATTATCGATGAACGCTCATTAAAATCGCTTGCTAATCATTCTTTTCCGCATCATTTTTTTCAGAATTCTTCTCGGCATTCTTTGTTACGAAACCGCATTTAACACATAATTTCCATGGTCTGCCCTTGAAACGTTTTATTTGTACAATATTTAAACCGCATTTAGCGCATATTTCATTAGTAGCTGTTATAGAGCCTTTTTGTGGCAAAGGATAGCTGTTTTTACATGCAGGATAATTAGAACAACCTACAAAATATTTTTTTGTTAAATGCGAACGTATTATTCTTAATTCACCTTTCTTGCATTCCGGGCAAACACCTACATAATGCACAACTTCTTCAAAGGTTTTTATACCTTCTTTAAGTTCCATGCCTATGCGCAATTCATGTTCTTTAAATTTGGAAAGTATCTTTTCAAGTGTTTTTTTCGCCTCTTCAATAATCTCCTCTCTTTTTTTCTTTCCTTGTTGAACCAACTCTATTTCCTGCTCGAACTTTCGCGTTAGGTCCTCTGAAATTATTTCAGGGCAGTATTTTTCAAGCGCAGAAATAACCATCGAGCCGAGGGCTGTGACGCTTATGGCTTTTTCTTTTATGTATTCTCTTTCGTAAAGTGTCTGAAGGATTTGAGCACGTGTAGCCTTCGTGCCCAAATTTTTATCTTCCATGACTTTCAAAATAGAGGCTTGAGAATATCGCTCCGGTGGTGTTGTCTGTTTTTCGTGCATCTTCAAAATTGGTTTTTGTATTTTTTCACCACTTTTTATTTCTGGTAATATTTGTTCCTTGAATTTTGCATACCTTCCATAAAATTCTATCCATTGGGGTTCAATCGTCCTTACACCGAATGTTTTGAATTTTTCACCATTAACATTGATGACAACAGAAACCCTTTCACGTGATGCAGGCTCTCCAAAAGTTGAAAGAAATCTGCGCACTATAAGATCGTAGATATTTTTTTGATATTTATTCAATTTACTTGGGTTAACGCCTGTTGGGAAAATGCTCGGGTGCGCAGGATCTTCTTTCTCCCCCTCTCTTGGTATGAACTTCCCTCTTTTTATCAATTTTTGGCAAAGTTCAGCGTATTCTCTTTGCTGAGCCAATTTCTCTATTATGCTTCTAAGTCCAAGTTTTTGGGGTAGTTTTTGGCTTGAAGTTCGTGGATAAGATATCAAAGCCTGTTCGTAAAGGGTTTGCGCAATATCAAGCGTCATTTTTGGTGAATAGCCAAAATTTTGAAAAGCCTCTCTTTGAAGCGTGGTAAGATCAAAAGGCGTAGGTGGCATTTGTTTGACAACCTTCTTTTCCACGCTTTCTATAATCGCTTCTTTGCCTTTGCATTTCTTCAAAATATTTTCCGCTTCTTCTTTCTCCCAAAATCTATCCTTCGTATGCAACGCGCTTATTTTATGGCCTTTAGCAAAACCTTGCAGTTCAATCGTCCAATAAAGCTCTGGCACGAATTTTTTAATTTCTCTTTCCCTCTCTTCCAAAATTTTTAATGTCGGTCCTTGAACTCTTCCAATCGAAAGCGTCCAATAACCATTCGCCCTTTCCAATGCAAGAGTAAGGGCGCGTGAAAGATTTATGCCCCATAAAAAATCGAGTTCATGCCTCGTTAAACCAGCCTCTATTTGGGGGAAATCAAGATGTGAAGATGCGTTTTCATAAGCTTCTATAATATCGCCTTTTGTAAGGGTTGAAAATTTCATCCTTTTTCCATCTTTTGCCTTGCAGATGAAACGGATGATATTCCATGCTATGGTTGAGCCTTCTATATCGTAATCACAAGCTGATACAAATTCTCTCGCGCTCTTGGCAAGTTTTTCTATTGTTAAATAGTACTTTTTAGCCCATGCATTGTTTTTATCTTCAAAAGTTGGTCTCCACTCTGTTTCAAAAACAGGGTATGTCCACTTCGCCTTTTTATTTTTTTCATCAAGAACAAAAAGATGTCCTGCAGCAGGAACAACTATTATATCTTTACCGTGTCTTTTCAATTTATAATATTTTACAGCCTTGCCTAATTTTTCTACTTTACTCTCTGCCAAAGCATAAGCTATCCTCTCGCATGCGCTTGGCTTCTCTGCTATGATAAGCGTGTAGCTCATAATTATGTATAAATGCAAATCTGGATATTTAAAAAATTGGTTACTGGTTCAAGGATAGGCGATTATCATATGTGATATAAAATTTCAACTAAACATGATTTTGATTTTCTCAAAATTTCCACACATTCACATAAATTTAAAGTTTGAAAACCAAGTCGCCAGCCCTTACCCTATCCACAACCTTCAGTCCGATGGAATCGCCTTTTTTCGCTTCAGTAACATTTGTATGCTCTATTTGCATAGATTCTACTTCTTGCTCGAAATTGGTAGTTGCACCTTCTATAGATATTCTATCCCCTACTTTTAACGTATCTTCAAGTTCTATAACGGCGACTCCAATCTTCGTGAAGTAGTGCGTAACCTTACCAACAAGTTTCTTTTCTTCAACCATACTTTAACCTTGAAAAACTGATTTATAAATTTATGCGGGGGCAGGGATTTTCTTTTGCCTTTTTTAAGCACATGGGCGAAATTCGAACCCTGGAACACATCCCTCGTTTTTATGCGAATCAATTCGCATAAATCTCTAAGTGAGTAGGTCTTGAGCCTCGACATCATCTTGAATCAGCGTTCAAGACCATTCTACCGCCTTTGACCGGTGCCAAAGCCCTTTCATACGTAAGTTTAGAAAAGGCTTTCTTGGCTACCCCCGCATATAAAAAATGCAAAAAATATTTTATTAACTTATCGCCTTTATCTGTGTACGTAACTTCTCGAGTTGACGGTAAAGATTTTGCATGGAATCTTCAAGCTCTCCACTTCTTTCTTCGAAAATTTCCTTTTCGTATAGATCTCTTTCAGGCGCTTTAGGCTTCATGAAAAGGGTATCTAATTCTGAAGCTGTGCTATTGAGATCATCAAGTGTTTTCTGGGCTATCTCTATACCATTCGCTATTTCTTTTTGCATATCCCTAAGTACATCTAAGGCATCTCTTAAATTCAGTATATAAGATCTCAAACTATCTATGGTCCTTATTATTTCTTTGTATCTATCAACCTTGATGAAAAGAGGTGGTGAAGGTGGAGGTGAAGCCTTTGCTATTGGTTTTTCTTCGACAGGCTTTTTTATTTCAGGGAGTTTGAGATTTGCTTCTTCCTTTTTAGCTTCGGGTTTTGGTGGCTCAGGAAGCTCGCTCTGAAATTCTTTAATCTCTTTTGATTTGCTTTTGAACAATCTCATAATAATTAATTTCAAAACCAAGAATAAATAAATATCTATTTATCATTACTTTGCATTTCTAACTAATTCTGAAAATATTTAAAATGCGTCGGCCGGGATTTTCAAATTCTCAGGAAAGATACAAGAAGGGACGAGGAAGCGTCAGCTCCCGTAGTCCCTTTTTGTTTTTGAACCCGGGTTACAGGCTTGGCAAGCTTTCACCACCTATTTTCAGATGCATTAAAGCATCTTTTTTGTCTGTGTCCTACCAGGCTAGACTACCGACGCATTAACAATTTTGTAATGACTTTACAATATTTTATTTACGGATTTATTTAAAATTTGATTTAAATTTGATTTTTTACTTTTTCATTCTTTCTATGCCACAATTTAAAGGGATTAGCCAAACAAAGCACCGAATCCTGCATCAGCCGATTCTTCTTGTTCTTTGATTTTTGCCAAAACCTTTTCCTTCTCTTCCCCGACAATCTCTTGGCCCTTTTCTCCTATAATTTCTTTCGCCCTTCTTATCGCTTCCTCTGAGCCGTCAATTTCAAGATAATAACCATTTTTATCGAAACCTAACGATTTCGCCTCTCTGAAATTTATGCTCTGCCTTGAAACAAGATCGTCAGCATATACAAGATTTTTTACATCTGCATAATAGCCAGCTTCTATAAAGAAAACTGCTTTCATATCAAACCTCCTTAATTATTTTGCAATTACGCCAATTATCTGAAATTTAGAATTCTTGTCTTAATATTTATTTAAGTTTTTGCTAATTAATTTTCTTAGAATCGTTCGAACGGCTTTGGCCAACGCAATAAAAATGATTAGAATAAATACAAAACCGTGAAATTTAATATTTAAATACCTATTTATATAATTCTCTTTACATATTGAAATACAACAAAGGTTGAATATATGAGCGAGGAAAAAGATAAAAAAAAGCGGGAAAAGAAGAAGGTGGAAAAGAAAGAGGAAGGTGGAATTAAGCAAGAAAAGAGAATAACCAATGTTGTTAGGATATGTGAAACTAACCTTGATGGTACAAAAAAGGTTTTACCTGCTTTAAGAACTATAAAGGGTATATCATTCGCTTTTTCCCATGCAGTTGCTAATGTTTCAGGTCTTGGGAATAAGAGAGTTGGTGAACTAACAGAAGATGAAATAAGGGAACTTGAAGACATTATAAATAATCCAGAAAAGTACAATATACCTTCATGGATGTTTAATCGAAGGAAGGAACCTGAAACAGGCGAAACCAAACATATAACAACTTCACAAGTAGAATTTATACAAAAAATGGATATTGATAGGGAAAAGAAAATACGTTCTTATAGAGGCGTAAGACATTCACTTGGACTTCCTGTTCGCGGACAAAGAACACGAAGTTCATTTAGAAAAGGTACAACAGTAGGTGTTCAAAGAAAGGCGAAAGCCGCTAAGAAGTAAGTGATAAGTATGAGAAGGTTGAAAAGAAAATTGAAAAGGCCAAGAACACCATGGGATTCGATAAGAATAGAGGAAGAAGCAAAAATAATGAAAGAGTTTGGTTTGAGAAGAAAAAGAGAAATATGGAGGGCTCAAGAAATTGTACGTAATTTTAGAAGAAGAGCAAGAGATCTTATTGCTGTTAAAGATGAAAACAAAACTAAACTATTGCTTGACAAACTCGTGAAAATAGGTCTTTTGCAAAAAGGTCAAAAACTTGAAGATGTGTTACAATTAAAAGTTACTGATCTATTAAATAGAAGGTTGCAAACTCTTGTGTACAAAAAGGGTTTTGCCTCTTCCATAAAACATGCAAGACAGAAGATAACACATGGTCATGTTTATATTGGAGAGAGGAGGGTCATTTATCCTTCCTATATAGTTCCTATTGAAGAGGAAGAGCTTATAAGATTAAAAGGTGGTTGATTGTGAAAGAAGGTAAATGGGGAATAGCGCATATCTATTCATCTGAAAACAATACGATTGTGCATATCACAGATCTTACAGGAGCAGAGACTATAGCAAGATGTTCAGGTGGTATGATAACAAGTAGGGATAAAGACAAAGGTTCACCATTCCCTGCCATGATGGCCGCGAAAAAAGTGGCTGAAGAAGCGATGGCAAAAGGTATAATAGGCGTTCATTTAAAGGTTAGGGCTCAAGGAGGACACCACAAAAAAATTCCTGGTGCTGGTGCACAGCCAGCAATAAGAGCTCTTGTAAGGGCAGGATTAAAAATAGGAAGGATTGAAGATGTTACTCCTATACCTCATGATACAACACGTAAACCAGGAGGAAGGGCTGGAAGAAGGGTGTAAGTATGGCAAAAGGACATAAACCAAGGGCAGGTTCACGTGCATTCTGGCCAAGGAAAAGGGCAAAAAGAATATACCCACGCCTAAAACATTCAAAACAACTCGAAAAGATAAGTTCAAAAATAGGTGAAACTAAACCCCTTGAATTTGCAGGTTATAAAGCGGGTATGACACATGTAATTTTATCTGAATTAAAGAAAAAAACGGTTGCGCATGGCCAAGAGATAGCAAAGGCTGTATCTGTTATAGAATGTCCGCCTATTTATGTTTTTGGCATAAAACTATATGCTAAAGATAGCAATGGCTATAAAGATATAGGAACGATCCTTGCAAAAGAGCAAAAAAAGGATATCTTAAGAAAATTGGATTTACCCAAAAACATTAAAGACATTTCTCATTTCGAAAGTTTGCTCCACAAAGTTGCGGATATTCGTCTTTTGGTACATACACATCCAAGAGATACTGGTTTAGGAAAAAAGAAACCTGAAGTTTTTGAAATAGATCTCTCCGGTACCATTGAAAACAAATGGAAGTATGCGAAAGAAAAGTTGGGTAAAATGCTTGACATTTCTGAGGTATTTTCAGAAGGCGAATATGTTGATGTAAAGAGTGTTACAAAGGGAAAGGGTTACCAAGGTGTTGTAAAAAGATTTGGTGTGAAAATAAGGAATAGAAAAAGCAAAGAAAAAAGAAGGCATTTGGGTACACTTGGTCCAATTACACCTTCAAGAGTCTTGCCTGGAAAAATCGCCATGCCTGGGCAAATGGGATTCCAAACAAGAACAGAATTTAATAAAAGATTGATAAAAATAGGGACAGATGGTTTAAAAGTAGCTGGTGGTTTTGTAAATTACGGTGAAGTGAAAAAAAATTATGTTCTTATCGAAGGTTCTGTACCTGGATCAAAAAAGAGATTGATATTTTTGAGAAAATCTTTTAGAAAAACTGATGTCAGAGAACCAGTTGAAGTGAAACATATACACCTTGGCTCACAACAATAAACCATAGAAATAAAGTTTAGAATGGTGTTTATGAATTTGTGGTATGCAATAACTATAATTGGCGAACCTGAGTTGTGGTTAATCTCTACTATTTTTTTCGCCTTTGTTTATCTCTTTATCATCAGAAATAAAGTAGAAAAAAATAGAAAAACAAAACTAAAAAAATTTCTTGTAGTGGTTATTTTAAGCGTATGGCTCACGACATTATTTGTATATCTATTGAAAATTTTTATAGCGAAAGAAAGGCCATGTATTCCTTGTGGTTTTGTTTATGAAATTTGCAATGTTTACTGTCCAACAGATAGTTCATTCCCTTCTGGCCATGCTGCCATAATTTTTGCTGTTTTTGTCTCCTTTTTCCTTAGTTTTAGAAACAAGTGGTTTATTTCGCTCTTTATCATACCATTTTTGGTTTCTGCATCAAGATATTTTCTTGGCGTCCATTACCTTACAGATATAATAGCCGGAGCTTCGATAGGAATACTTATTCCTATTTTAATCAAAAAGCTTTATGAAAAATATGAATTTTGTTAAAAAATGTAAAATAAAATTTGAAGGCAAATCAAATTTATATCTAAAGCTTGTAGCGTAAAATTCCTCCAATACCACCCATCTCTTTTAATTGGTTACCTTCTTTTGTTTCATCCGAAATCATTTCTACACTCGTTCCCTTTTCTTCTGCCATTTTTATTATATCATCTGTTATATCTTTTTCTTCGATAATCATATACGCTTCATTACATTTAACACACCTTAAGCTTTCTAATTTTTCCCTTGTCATAACAACTTCTTTTTCTTCGTTGCATTTTTGACATCTAATCTTTGCTTTCACCCAATCAAATTTTTCAGAGATAAGCAATATTTCAACATTACCTGCCTTCAAAGCCTCTACAACATCTTTTAAACCATAAATAGCAAGGCCTGTATCTTTACCTAATTCTGTAAAAAAGCGTGATAAAAGCTTTTTTTCTCTCATAACGCTTGCTTCTTTCAAAGCTTCTTCAGCTCTATTCACTGCTTCTTCAAGACCGTATTCACCGGTATATGATGTATCAACAACTGCTATTATCTTCTTCTTAAGGTCGTATCTTAAAAAATCTCCATTTGCAAATGTATCTTTTACTGGTCCTGGACCTCCTATGATAATGCCCATCAAATCTTTATATTCATCAAAATTTTTAGAAGCAACTTCACCTATTTTTTTAAGAAAATCGTTCAAAAGACCTTCGCGAATACGTGCATATCTTGCCTGCGACCAGCCGCCTGCTTCTGTTTTTCCTGGAACAAGAGAATCAAGATGTTTCAAATGTTGTATTTTTTTGCCTTGTAAAACCCCTATGTCAGCTTCAGATTTGTCCAATACAACCAAGCCGAAAATCTCTCTTTCGCGTATCATTTCTTTTAAAGGTTCAAGAACAAATTTTTGATCACACCAATAAAGCCTTTGCTTTAAAGGTTCTGGCGGTTCTATTGCGAATATTTCTATATCTGCAACCCCCTCTTTCTGAGAAATGTTGCCCGAAAATATCACCAAACCATTTGGAGGTGTCTGTTTATAAAGTTTTAAATGTTGTGATATTCTTTCGAGAGCGGCAAGCACATTTTTTCTAACACTTTTGGATTTTATGTTTTGTGCGGTCGATTTTTCGCTATTTATCTGCTCAGCCACTTTGTAGATATTATATCCAGCAGGTATGTAAACAGATACGAGTTCTGTGTGGCGACCTTTAAACTTCTCCAACTCCTCGATTAAAGCTTTAAACCTTCTTTTATGCACATCATCATGCGTCATATTTATCACTTTGCTTGGATGATGTTATATATGTGTTGTATGCTCTAAGATTTTTGAATTATTTCTTTTTCATGTTAGTTTATTTAAAACCGATGGCATAATAAGAAACTACTGAACTATAGTCCCCAGTTACATCGCCAGAATTTGTATGATTTATAACCTCAACTTTTTCAAGGCCTAATGCCTTTGCTACATAAAGTAGAACAGCGATTGGTCCGTAACCACAAACAGAAGCGTCGATTTTTTCGAGAGTTTTGAAAAATCCACTCGGATCAAGAGCTTTTATCTTTTCTATGGCTTTTTCATCCTTTTCTTTCGCAACATTTGCAGGCAAATAGTGGGAAAAATCTGAAGATGCTATTATACGAACTTCCTTACCTTTTATTATTTTCGCTATATGTTTACCTAATTTTTCACATTGTTTCAAAAAACTTTGAGAATACGATAGATTCGTAATGCTTATAGGAACGAATTTAAAATCAGTAAACAGATGCTGTAAAAATGGTATTTGAACCTCAATAGAATGTTCTTGAATGTGGGCAAGATGATCTTCTTCAACAACTTCGCATTCACATATTTTTTTGGCGAGTTCTTTATCGATATCAATCAAACCTAAAGGTGTTTCCCATTGTCCATTGCTCATAATAGCGAATGGTTTTCCTAATACATTGTGATTTGGACCAAGAATTATGAAAGTTTTTGCTGATTTTAAAGAATTTATAGCGAATGCCGCCGTCTTACCAGAATATTGATAACCGGCATGAGGAGAAATCACGCACAAAAAAGAATTTTTTTCAACTCCATCAAAAAGTTTGTTCAAACTTTTTTTTAAATTTTCCTTTCCAAATGGATAAAACAAACCTGAAACAATTGGTCTTCTTATCATAAATTTTAATTGGTTTTATGCCTTAAATTTATTAAATTAAAAACTAAAAAACAATTTATGAAAGTTCCAACTGGAATTCCTGGGCTTGATGAATTAATAGAAGGTGGGTTTGAGGAAGGCAGTATAAACTTGTTAACAGGAAAAACAGGGACTGGCAAATCTATTTTTTCTATGCAGTTTATTTATAATGGTGCAAAAAAATATAAGGAGAAAGGACTCTTTATTACAACAGGGGATAGTAATAAAAATATAAAAAAACAAGCAATAAAACTGGGTTGGGATATAGAAGAGCTTGAAAAACAGAATTTGATAAAAATCATAGAAATAGAACCTTATGACATAGAAAAGCTCATTGAAAACATGTCAATAAATAGGGAAATGTCACAAGCAAAAAGAATAGTTATAGATTCCGTGAGTATGTTTGAGCTTTATATGCAAGACCCTTACAAAATAAGAAAAAATCTTTTTTCAGTTTTGCAGAAATTGAGAGATATGGGCAAAACAGTTTTACTTGTTGCAGAAATACCAGAAGGTAGCAAGAATTTGACGAGGATGGGTGTGATAGAATTTATGGTTGATGGTGTTATACTTTTGCAATATTTAGGCATAGCGAAGTACAAACGATCGCTTATGATAAGAAAGATGCGCCTCACAAACCATTCGACAGAAATACACCCATTTGAAATAGGACCGAATGGCATAAAACTTATTAAAATCGAGTGAAACTAGAAAGCAACGATGCTTTTTTCGCGTTTTGCGACAAAAACAATTACTTACGCTTTTATGTATTTTCACTTTTCTTCTTTACTTATATTTTGTGCGAGAGTTTGGATATCTTCAGCAAGTTCGTTCATCTGCAAAGCAATTTTTTCTGCATATGTCTCTATATCTTTCCCTGCTTTTTCAATTTCCTTTAATCTTTCTTCCAAGAAAGTTTTTGTATCATCTATGCTTTTTTCCAAAAAAATACCAGAACCGACATTTACAAGAATACGATCATTTTCCATCAACATCCCTTTTCCAAAACATCCGCTTCCGATGGGAAGGAAAATCTCATTTTTTTCTTTAACAGTCTTTAAATCATTTAAAGTATTCAGCGTGCTTTTAATCCCAATAATCTGTTCCTCTACAATTTCCATCTGCTGTTTCAAGCTTTCAATATTTTGCGCCAACACTTGATAAAGTATGTATTTTTCGTTCAATTTTTTCTCATCTTCGCTTTTAGCAGTCATAAAATCACTATAATAAAATGAAAAGTATAAATATATGTTTTGTGGTTATCAGATCTAACAACTTAATTCTGAAAATTTTTGAAGTATTTGCTTGATGCAATCGTGTTTATCAAAAATGCAAGCAAATTTAAAACAAGTGTCTTTGATCCATTTTCCATATTTAACTTTTCAGAGAGCTTTGTTTATCGGATATTAAATTTTAACCAAAAAAGAAAATTAAATAGCTAAAAACCCTATTCTCATAAAAAACGTGAATATAACGAATAACGACGCCAACATTATGAGCGAATGTTTAACACCAGCTATAATTGAATTTTCTCCTAACTGACCTGCTATAAGGCCCATGAAAATTGCTTGGATGAGAAGTATGAAAAAGAACAACGAAAAGTAATAACAGCCTATTTCAGATGTTATAGCAAAGGATGTGCAGACAATATTAAACAGATCACAAGGGAACATATTAAAACCTGAACATGGGCTAGAAAAAGACATTCCCATAGCAGAAACTTCTCCACCTCCTATTCCTTGTGCTTGCCCCATCATAGGCACAAGCACTAACATTATAGCTATGGATATAGCAGTGAACATGTAAAAAATACCATACATTATCATAACATGTTGTTGTACTATAGCCTTTCTTTCCTCCTCTATTTCTTTAAGAGTCACCATGTCTTTTGCAAGAGAATCTAATGTTACAGAAATATCACCTCCTGATAGATAAGCTTCCTTTAATATCGCTAATCCTTCCCTTATAAGTTTTGAACCTTTGAAAGATTTGCTGAAAATGTCCAAAGCCCTTAAAAAATGCACGCCCCAAGACAAGCGATTTGAAAATTTCTGAACTTCAGGTGTGAGTTTTCCGTAATTATTTTTACTTGCCATTTTTATGGCTTCGGCTAAGGTTATACCTGAGCGCTTAAAGCCAGCAACATCACGTATGAATGAAGGGAATTGTTTCTCAACTGATTTCAACCATAAGAAATGAGTGTATCTAATTAAAAATAAAGGTACAATTAAAATGAACAAAGCAATAACGCTAACATTAATTATGATGCCAATGTCTTGTGTAAGAAATGCAAAAATACTTATCAATAAAACTGCCATTAAAAGCGAAACGAGCACAACCTTTCTTTCTTTTTCCATATAACTCACTCCGATGGTGAAAGGCTTTTAAGTAGGAAGAGAAAACCTATCGAAATTGCTGGTGTGAAAAAGAATACAAGTAGCGTTTGCATGAATAATATATCTCCCCCAACTAAAGGTGACATTATTGAAGAAAGTACGATGAAAAAAAGAGTGCCTACGATTATCAAGGTTATGTAAATTTCTGTGTAAAAGGTAATTTGCTTCGAATAGTTTTCTAGGGAGCGTCTATAATCATTCATGTATTCTTTTGCTTTATCCGAAAGGTATTCTCCAAGGTTTCCTCCCCTTCTTATAACAGAAAGCATGCCCCATAACAATTCTGCAAACTTGCGTGACGGTGTTCTGTTAGCCGCCTTTGTTATAGCTGTGGAAATGTCCATACCTAACATACTTATATCTCGATAAATTCTTTCACATTCCTTTCCTATTATACCACCTTTCATTGAAACTATTTTAAAAATTTCTGCTGGGTTTACTTCAGAAGAAGCGATTGTGGACATATAAATGGTTGTAAAGGGTAACGTCTTATTTATTTTGCTCTGAAGACTTTTAGCTTTCATAGATGGATAGTAATATCCAAAAGCGAAAACTCCACCAGAGGCAGCAAAAGAAATGATTATGGAAAATGTATACGAATAAAAAGCATATGTGGTCATTATTGTAAAGTAAAAAGAACCAAGAAGTATCACAACAATAAAAGTTATTATTGATGAAAGCAATAAAACAGAAACATATTCGCTAACCGAATATTTCATATCGGCTTGTTTAAGTTGCGTGCCAAGCATTTCAAAATAATCAGCATAAGAATTCGTTAACCCTCCAAAACACTTATAAGCAATTTTTTTGAACATAGCTCATCCTTCATTCACCATAAAATCTATGTTTCTTCAACAATGCTTATTATTTTTTCTGGATTTGAGTAATAACCATTTATTATATTTGATACTTCTTTGTAATCAAAAATTCGCTTTTCGTGCATCCATTCAAGTATGGTTTTCCTTACCCTTAATTCTTCTTTAAGACTTGCTTCTGTGAGACCTGTGGCTTTTGCTATATGCTCCAAAACTATACTTTTTTCAACACTTTCAAACCTATCCTCTACAGGCTTCCATCTAAATACTTCGATTGTTGTTGGCTTATCCCCCTTTACACCTGTGACCTCAAGAATCTGATTTGCTCTTCTGACATAACGTTCCTTAGATTTAACTTGTAAAAGAAAGATGATGATATCGATGTTTTGTATGAGAGTTGGTGGCAAATTGATGGGGGGTGTGGTTAATCTGTCGATTAGTTGAGGAAGGTTTGCTGCATGTATAGTCGCCAAACCAGCGTGGCCTGTTGCAATTTGTTGAAAAAGAACGTAAGCTTCTATACCTCTAACTTCTCCCACTATTATATAATCTGGCCTTTGCCTCAAAGAAGATTTTAAAAGATCAAAAAGACTCACCTCCCCTGCTTTTTTCCCTTCTGATATAGGCGTTCTTGCTACCTCAGGAATCCAATGTGGATGAGGAAGGCTAAGCTCAGGCGTATCTTCTATAGAAACTATTTTCATGTTTGGTCTTATGAAAAGAGATAAAGCATTTAGTAGAGATGTTTTACCAGAAGCTGTTCCACCTGAAATAAGAATGGATTTTCGATGCTCTATAGCAAGCCATAAATATGCAAGTTGTGTGGAATCTAGCGTTCCGTATTCAAGCATGTGGACAGGTGTAAGTGGCGATTTCGTAAACTTGCGTATGGTAAAATTAGAGCCTCTTCTAGCGATATCTGTTCCAAGGGTTGCGTGGACCCTTGAGCCATCTGGCAAAGATCCTTCTACAATTGGTTCTGCAACAGAAACGGATTTGCCACATTTTTGAGAAAGTTTCATAACAAAACTGTCAAGTTCGTCGTTGTTTTCAAAAACTACATTTGTGACAAGCGAGCCAAAAAGTGGATTGCGATGATAAACGTACAAAGGAATTCCTGCCCCATCACATGATATATCTTCTATCTCTTTGTCCTTCATAAGAGGTTCTATTTTGCCAAGCCCAAGTATATCTCTTTCAACATAATATCTGATTATATCTAATTTAGAGATGCCCAAATGTTTCACAGTAGAAATTATCCTTTTTATTTCTTCCCTTAAAAGTTCTTTCGCTCTAACCTCTCCTATTTTCATAAAATCTATGTCAAGACGCTCTTCCAATTCCCTTTTTACATACTCTATTATTTCTTTGTCCTTTTCCGTAATATGTGGCTCCACAAGATAATAAACAAGCTCATTTCTTTGAGGTTCCCATCTTATTCTTGCATATGCATATATCTTATCTGTCTTGCTTGGTTTTTCAGGAATTAATGGATACGTAACATTCACAGTTCTCAACATCTCCTTTTCTTCGCTCGAAAGTGGAGTTGCAAGAGGAGCTGGTGTCTTTGGAATTTCTGTTTCTATTCCAACAGGTGATTCTTTTATTACGACCTTTTCGGCAATAATTTGTGATGGTTGGGTTGGTATAGGTGCTACGGGTATTTGCCTTTCATAACCAAAAACAAACATATCTTTCGAAGACATCGCCTTTTTTGACATCTCCTTTCTTGCTAAAACTCCTCTTTTCAGCTTCCTTATAATTTTTATTGTAGATGGGCTTGGCCTTTCATTTTTTGTTTCAGAAGTTTTGGAAATAGCAATTTTTTTGATTTTCATAAAACCATCCTTTTACAATTAATTATATTTGTTTGTTTTCTTATAAATTTGGATTGGCAATTTCTCTTTTTGCCGTCTAATAGCTCACGGTGCTTCAAGTATTATGGTATCGCCTCTCTTATAAAGCACTATTTTTCCTTCGCTGCTTATAACCGAACCTGAAAAATTGAAAGTTGAATTTAGGTAAGAAAGTGAAGAAAAAACGTAAACCTTTTTATCAGGCTCTATAGTTAGGTTTAGACCTTCATCATAAAGTTTTATTCTGTAAAAATTCTCGCCAACAGTTTTTGGTATTGTAAGAACAACGGATGCGTTCATTTCCTTTATTTTGCATAACCTTGTTATATGAGAAATCACATATTCTTTTATTTGAGAAAGCTGATCTTCTGCTGTTGAGCCTAAATAGTAATTTTGATAAAGATGGAAAAAGGCAAAAGATGAAATAAATATGGCGATGCCTATGGCAAAAATCAGTACCTGTTCGAAAACAAGGATTTGGCCCTTCATATTGGCTGCACTTTTATCTTTGAAACTATAAGATCGCCTCTGTGATTCGCTCCTTCTGGAATAGTTTCGCTACCATCATAAGAAAAAATTATTTTACTATTTCCATCACTTTTACCTGATTTAACAAGTTTTATCAAATACCCTTTCCATGGTTTCTCGCTATCAAGTTCTCTATAACGTAAAGTAAAAACAAGGAGATATTCACCTTGTGCAGATTTCTCGCCTTTAAGACTTATCACACTTGGGGTTTCTCCATAACGAGTGACAGAACTGTTATCGCCCGTATTGAATAAAACTTCACCCTTACTTATGAGCGGTTGATTAACAACAAATCTATAAATTATTAAATTGTTTGCTTCGTCAACGCTTATAATACCTGGTACAGGAAGATTTAACGTTTCTTCACAAGAGCCAGCAGAAATACATGATGAAACCATTGACGTAATTTTTTTGTCCAAGGTCTCCATGAAGTTGCGCGCAGACATGTATTGCGTAACTACGGAACGCTTATCCATTATTGGTTTGCCCCATGTATAGGCAAGTCCTACTAAACCTATAACTATACCTCCTATGAGAACAAGAGTAATAGCTTCTATTTGCGCCTTTTTTGAAACCATATTTATTATTTTGATTATTTCTTTTAAAAATGAAATTCGATGATTTTGAGAAACCAAATATGTGGAATGGAAAAAGGAATTCGATTTTTCACTTTTGGCATTTTGATAAATCATACAAACAAGCCAAAAACCTTATATATAGAATTTTTGGAATAAACAATTCGATTTTTATTTCAGGAAAAACTTCGAGCAATTCTCCATTTCATAAGATATAAAGGAAAAAGCAAATCTATATGCCTTTTATTTTGTCTCGTTTCTTTTAGATATTTTTCAATATTCACTTCATTACCCATTCTTTTCAACATTTCATCATAATCCATATTTGTGAGTTTGTTAAGCCACAGTCTCCTTTTGAAATTTCTTTCTATTTCATTTTTAATCTCTTTTTTCCACAATTTGTCGTAATCATCTCCTTCGATTATGGCTTTTGCGGCTAAATGACCCGTTATTATCGCGTATCTTATGCCAAATCCTTTCGAACTGTCCATAAAAAAACCTCTTTCACCAACATAATATTTGTCATTAATTTTAGCTTTTTTAGGTATATCATAATTGCCAAAACCGCTAACTATGGTTTTTGGTTCTTTTTCTCCAATAAGATCTCTCAAAAAATCATTCTTTCTTAACAACAATGAAAAATTGACAGGAATGTATTTGAATTTCTTTTTGTCGAATGAAACAGAAGCTATCATTGTTTTTTCATCTGCAGTGAGTACGTAAATATAACCGTTTGGGGCATAAAGATTGTTGTATATTATATAAGAAGTAAACGGAACGATATCGAGGTTTTCATAAATATGACCATAGGCAAAAATATCTTGTCTTTTGCATCCTGTTGCAATTATATCGGCTTCTTTTTCTTCAATTGGTTTACCAAAAAAAATCTTAACACCTAAAGCCTCTGCCTGCGCACGTAGTTGATTTTCTATGGAATTATCTGATGGGCCTCTCTCAAAAATATAAAAAATGGCTTTTTTACTTTTTTCTTTTATAGAATAGTTTGGAGAAAACTTCACAACATTCTTCGTTTTTGATTTTGGTTTTAATTTAACCCCACATCTTTTAAATTCTTCAAGAGCATCAAAAGGTAAATCATAATTTCTAACCGCGCATATATTTTCTTTTGAAAAAAATTGATTTTTTTCATAAACTTCAACTTCGTACCCATTCCTTGCAAGGTTTATAGCCGCAGTTAGACCAGAAATACCAGCACCAGCAATTTTTATCATATTTATTTTATTCTTTTAAAATGGTTATTAATTTAACTTAATTATTTTCTGCCAAGTAAAATATGGAAAATTGACTGGAAGCAATGGCATTTCATTTTTGTTATATTTTTGATAAAACTGCGTGAAATAATCCAACTTCTAAAAAATTTCCATAATTTAATTGGAAGAGTTAATTATCTCCTCAATTTTTTCTCTTAAATTTTTTATTTCTTCAAGTAAAAACTCTGTGGCTAAAGGATATTTCTTCTTCAGCTTTTTACCGTTTTCAAAACTTCTTGAATAGTAGATTTCTAACAAGCATTTTATTCTTTTTTTGAATTCATCACCCTTGTATTTTATAGACCAAACAGAAGGTGCTTTATAGTCTTTGTTTTTCAAATCGCTTTTTATATCAAGTATATCTTTGTAAAACATCTGCATTATTCTAAGCATCCAAACTAATTCAGCTATTGATTTAGCGTCATTTTTGTTAACACCCAAAAGTATGCTGATAGGCTCTGTAAAAGTTTTTGTAGTGCCTTTTGTTCTTTTCTCCAAATTTTTCATCGCCAATTCGTATTCTTCTTTTTCTGTTTTAGCTTCTAGTATTTTGATAGTATCCCTTTCGACGAAAGGTGTCCATGTGAGATCGATTAGAGCTTCTTTAAATGCTTCAAGAACCCTCTCCGTTTTCGTTTTTTTGTTAAAAAATGATATTAAATTGTCAGAAAAATCTTTTTGTTGTTTAGAAGAAAGTGACAAAACAATGCCGAAAAGTCCAATCACTATGTTTGCCAAATCTGAAAAGGATTTTTCATACGATTGATTTTGTGTATCTACATAATCGTCTATTCCATGAACTACAGACTCTAATGTAACTATAATAGGTGCTATGTGATCTATTTTACCAAAAGCCAAACCATAAGTCTTTAAAACATGCCTCGAAAAAAGAGGGTGCTTTTTTTCTTTAATCTTTCTTTTGAAATGTTCCTTTGTAAATAAAAGTTTTTCTATAACCAAATATTTTTGTACCAATTCGCTTATCAGTTCATCATAATATTTTAAAATCTCATCAGTATAAACACTTTCTATTTTATATTTTTTTGGTTTATTCTGAAGCAAAATTTCTAAAGAGTCCAAGAATAAATTGTTTATATTGCTTGTCAAATAATTTTCTTTGCCCAAAGCAAATTTGAATTTTTGTTTAATATCAACCCTTTCCAAAGTTTCGTAAAGAAAGTTTATATAAGAAAATACAAGTTGAGCCAAAACATAATATCTTTCCATTTTGTTTTTAGATCTTTTTTTCAAAGCTTTTAAAAGGGCGTTAAGGTAAACGCTTCTGCTTTCTTCAAGCGGCATTTTCATATTGACTTCTATTCCTTCGAATGCTTTATGAACAGTTTTTGGCAAAAAGCCCAGATTTTTTTCAAGAATTTTCAAAAATTTGATTTTTTTCATATTATTTTATTTTAACGTCTCGATTATAAATTTCGAAAACTATCATTTTGATGCTATTTTCAATACCTCATCAGGAATTTCTATTATTTTTTCATATTCTTTATCATTTTTTATATACTCTATTTCCTTTTTTATAACATAGTCCCAATCCATATCGTATGTTTCTCCTTTTTCCGTATATTGCTTAAATAATTCGTAATTACAATTAACAAATTTACAAAACTGACCATTAATTGCAGCACATTCAAGTTCTACGCAATTTATAAGGGTTTCATGTACTATTACACCACCACCTGCATTAGCACCTGCCAAAAAAACATCAACTTTTTTCTTTGAAGGATAAAATTCCAAAGCCATAGGATTTTTTATAACCTTGAAATAGGCATATTTCTTTGATTCGAATTCAAAGGTTTCATACTTGCCAAAACCGAAAAGAGATACCAAATCCATTGTAACTCTATATCTTTCTTCAAATTTATTTAACTTATATATTCTCGTTAAATTTTTTGTTATTTCATAGCCAGCAACCCATGCCTCGAAGTACATTTCTTCTAAACTTCTGTCATTTCTGTTGGCTTCGTGGTGCTTCATTGACAAATCTGTTGCTATTTTCACATAGACAAGAGGTAGCATGCATACGGGTTCATCTAGAACTATTATTTTTCCTTCCTCAAATCTAAGATTTCTTGAAATTAACAATTTACTAACCAAACCATACATAATTATCTTAACAATGCAGATGTTTCCTCTTTCATAACACTTATACCTGATTCGGTAATATTGTAAGGGAACCAGCCGTGTGCATGTTTGGTTCTTCTCATTTTTCTTATCTGGATATTTCCGAAAGATTCTCTTCCTATATTCAAATAGTGAAGTACAATTACACCATCCACAACAAACTCTACTATACCATCTCTTGAAAGCTTTCCTCTACCTTCTTCATCAATATCGCTTTCTAGAATTTCTGAAACCATCAAAGTTGTTGTCCCTATTTTCTTTATTTCATCTATCATTTGAATTAGATAATTTCTTATGGCTATTGGATCTTTAAGATGCAAAGTTAAAATGGATATAGGATCAATCACAAGCCTTTTTGGAGAAAATGAATTTATAACTCTTGCTATCGAAGAGGTCGCGGCTGAAACTTCAGACGGACTTTGATATATTATTTTTAGAAGTCCTTGTTTCTCATATTTTTCAAGATCAAAGCCTACACTCTTTAAATTCTCCTTTAAATTATAAGGTTTTTCCTCCAAAGTTATGTAAATGCATGGTTCTCCTCTTTTAAGGCCTTCTAAAAGGTATTGCGCGCAAAATGTTGTTTTGCCCGTTCCTGTAGTGCCTGTCACAAGAACAGTTGAACCTTTTACAAAACCGCCTTGTATGAGTTCGTCAAGACCGGGAATGCCTGTTGGGACTCTTTCAAAATCATTTTTTTTAACAACTTCTTTGGATTTATTTTTTTCTTTGACTGTCATATTGACTCCCATATTAAAATATATTTTCTTTAAACTTTAAATGTTTGTTAAATTCACTTCTAAATTTGCTTCAAATTGTTTTTTCTTAAAGGGTTTTTTGGCGAATCTTCAGAAAGGAAAAGTTTCTTAAGGTTTAGGTGATTTTTTATTTCTACCCCAAGCATTTCATAAAGTTCTCTCTCAAAAAGATGTGAGCCAGGATATATGTCTGTAATACTTTCCACAACAGGTTTTTTTCTGTTCAAAATTATGCGAATGTTTATTACATTTTTCTTATGTATCAAATGATATATCACCTCTATTGCTTTGCCTGTGTCAACACCTGAAATGGAAGATATGCGATTTACCCCGAGCTCTTTTAAATGCCTCAAGGTTGATTTTAGTTTGTTTTTTGGCAAAGTTATCCAAAAGTTAGAATCTTCCTTTTTAGGTTTAAAGCGTTTTATATATTTTTCCACATGCATCTTACATCTTCTCCATTATTTTTATTATAGCTTCTATGAGTGCTTCTGGTTTTGGGGGACAACCAGGCACATAAACATCAACAGGTATTATTTTATCAAGAGGTCCAACCACATTATAGCAATCATAAAAAATACCTTTTGATATTGCACATGCACCAAAGGCAATAACGTATTTTGGATCTGGCATTTGCTGATATATGTTAAGTATCCTTTCCTTCATTTTAACATTAATAGGACCCTCTATTATTAAAATGTCCGCATGTCTTGGCGTTCCCTTTGCAAGTATACCAAAACGCTCAACATCATATTTTGGCGTTAGGGCTGAAAGTATCTCTATAGAACATCCATTACAACCGCTTCCACCCAAATGAAGAATCCACGGCGATTTTTTCCTACAATAACTTACAAACTTTTTCAAAAGCCCTTTCTTTATTTTCATCCCCTTTTCTGGCTTTGGTTGTATAAAATTTTCTTTCATATCAAAATCACCACAATTAAAAAAAGCGTTAATCCTATAACAAGCCATAGAATGTACTCTGAAAGTTTTCCTGAATGCAATTTGCTTATTTCATCAACCCTCAAATTTTTTTTGATGGCTTCATAAAAATTTTCAGCACCTACGTGCACAAGCGGAATTTTTTCACCGCAAGTATATGTTTCTCTTTTTATCCCCTCTTCTTTTACCTTTCTGTTACCTAACAAATAAATGATGATTCCAATAAAAAGAAAGCACAAAAAAATTATGATTACATTTGTCCACATTTCAAACATTTAACCACCCAACACATAAGTTATATATCCACCTTGATTTAATAAAGTGTCAACTGCCGGTCTAATTAAAACATCCAAAACAATTTCAGGGAAAATGCCTATTAAAACGCAGACAATCGCAAGCAGTAAAACAGGCAAAAGCATTGGTTTAGGTGTGTTTTTATCAAATGTTTTTTTCGATGTGCCAAGAAAAATGGAAGAAAATGCCTTGAGATAGTAAATAAGCGTAATGGCAGAAATTGCTATTGCCAAAACTGTAAGGATGGGGCTAACCTCCCATGTAGCCACATAAATCATCCATTTTGAAGCGAATCCGTTTAAAGGCGGGATGCCGGCGATGCTTAAGGCTCCTATGCCAAAGCAAACCATTATTAAAGGTGTTTGTTTGCCCAAACCACCAAGTTCATTCATATCCTTTGTTTGCGTGTGCCATATGATTATGCCAGCTATAAGGAAAAGCATAGCTTTCACAAGAATGTTGTTCAAAAGATGGAAAATGCCTGCTGTTAAGCCAAGAGGGGTACCCAAACCAATCGCCAAAAATATATAACCACTTTGGCTAACAGTGGAATAAGCTATCATTCTTTTTATATCTCTCTGGCGTATAGCTATGAGACCTGCTATAACCATGGTAAACAGGCCAAAAATTATGAAAAGCCACAATATGCTTAAAGTACCAAAAACTGTGAAAATTATTCTGAGAAGTGCATAAATACCTGTACCCACAACAACGCTCGAAAGCATGGCAGAAATCGAAGAAGGCGCGACAGGGTGAACATCAGGAAGCCAGAAGTGAAATGGGATGACAGCTGATTTCAAAGAAAAGCCAGCCAAAATAAAGGCGAATGCTATATTAAAAAATACGTTTGGCTGTATTTTAATGGCGAGGTCAGCCATGTTTAAAGTACCGGCAAGACCATAAAGTAAAGCTATACCAAGCAAAACCAAAGACGTTGCCAAAGGTCCTAAAATTATGTATTTCATAGCACCTTCTATCGCCTCGTCATCCAAATTAAAAGCAACCAAGCCGTAACATGAAATTGAGAGGATTTCTAAAAAAACGTACATGTTAAAAATATCGCCTGTCATTGTAACCCCAAAAAGACCAGCAGTCATTAAACAAAGAAGAGCGTAAAAATTATGCTGCCTTTCCTTAATGTAACGCAAAGAATATATCGAAACGAGAAAAGCGATGCCTGTAACAAGCAAGCCCATCATAGCATTAAATCTGTCCATAACCCATGTTATACCAAAAGGTGGAGACCATCCGCTAAATTTAACCATTATACCATCGTACTGCAAAAAAACGAAAAGTGTTAAAACAAAGCTGATAGATAATGCTCCTACACCCACAAAGCTTTTTTTAATCACAAAGCTCATGAAAGCGGCTACAACCAAAATCGCAATTACATATTCAAGCATTTTAGCCCTCCAGTTTTTTGATCTCATCCGTATTCAAAGTTTTGAAATGACGAAACACAAGTATGGCTATGGCAAGCGAAAGTGAAGTCAAACTCAATTGAATAACTATGGATGTCAAAACCAAGGCTTGCGGTATAGGATCGACAGCATATTCAGAAAAGAAAATCAAATTTTCAGGCGTTGCAATGGGCGCTATACCTCGTTCTCTAAAACCACTTGAAATAAAAAGAAGATGTATGCAATTGGTTAGAATAGCCAAGCCTATAATTTTTTTGATGAAGTTTCGCTTCATCACAACTGCATATATGCCTATGACCCCAAGCAAAGCACTTGTAATAAATGTTGCTAACATATCACTCCTCCGCCAAAAGCAAAATAATTAAAACGAGCGCGCCCGTAACCATTAAACCGCCCGTAACATTCAAAGCAAAAACTTCTGGTGAACTTAAAATATTGAACATCCCAACTTGAGGAATTACGTATTTTCTTATCATAGCCTCATACAATATCAACAAAGTAAGCATCAAAGCTACCATACCTTCAATTGTATGCATAAGTGTTTCTATGAAACTTCTATCCACCTTTTTTAAACCAAACGCCACGATAAGCAAACCAAAAGCAGAAGCGATTATAGCTCCGCCAGGAAATGAACCCCCTGGTGTTAAATGACCATGGAAAATGACAGAGAGACCGAAAAGTATTATAAAGGGCGATAAACCCTTAATTATTGTTCTAATTATCATGTCCATTTTTTCTCCTCCCTATGAAGCCGAAGATAACGAGAGCTGATATGCAGGCGACTGATGTAAATAGAACGGTTTCTTCTCCCATGGTATCAAAACCTCTAAAATCCCATACGATAGAGGAAACTATATTCGATGAACCTGTCTCTTCAAGGCCATTTTCAAGATAATAAAGAGCTACATCCTTGTTTTTCCATGAGCTAAAAATAGGTGAATTAAAAACTGTAAATAAAGATATGAAAATAACTGCAAGGCAAAGCGTAATGATTGTTCTCCTCATTCTTCCCTCCTAGTTTTCTTTATGGCTATAACAAAAATCAAGGTTGTTAAGCCTGCGTTCACAGCTGCTTCTGTTATAGCAATGTCAGGTGCTTGTAAAATAAGGTAAAGCAAAGCTATGTTTAAAGAAGCGGCTGCAAGACATAGAACGGAGACAAGCAGATCATTGTGATAAACAGCAATTGCACTAAAAACCAATAATGGAATGGAAAGGATTAGTAATATCATATTAAATTATTTTTCTTAACGTATAAATTAAATTAAGGATTTGGTTTTCTAACTGCATAAAGAAAATTTTTAGAATCTATTTTTTCCTTTCGATCATGTAATCGGCGAATTGCTCAAGCTTCTTGCGCAAATTCTCCGGCAAGGATGAAATTATTTCTTTACCCTCCTTTATAAGATGCCTCGCTTTTTTCTCTGCATATTCAAGCGATCCGTATTTCTCGAAAAGATTTTTAACATACTGCACATCATTGATCGTGGTATTCTCCCTAGGTCTGTTGAGTATTTCGAAAAGCTTTTCCTTTTCATCTTCTGTGCACTTCGAAATGCAATGAATAACCATTATGCTCCTTTTACCTTCCTTTATATCCGCACCTATCTCTCCTCTACCCTTTCCTTTTGTTAGATCAATCAAATCATCCATAATTTGGAAAGCAGGACCAATTTTTAGACCGAATTTCTTTATGGTTTCTACCAAATCCTTTCTGCCGGCAATTATGGCACCGCCAACCATTGGAAGCGTGAGATACCATGAAGTTTTTAACTCTATCATTCTCTGGTACTCTTCTTCTGTCGGATTGTTGTTATCACGAAGATTTATGTCCAAAGCCTGTCCCTCTGCTGTTTTAACGCTTGTTTCTACAATTTCTTTTATGAGATCGATTTTAGTTTTGTCATCAAAATCCGAAAAAGCGATTAATTCGTAAACCTTTTCTGAAATGTAATCTCCTATGTTTATGCCATGAGCAATACCATATTTAATCCATACGGTTGGCTTCCCCCTTCTTATGGTATCTCCATCTTCTATGTCATCGTGTATCAAAAGCCAGTTGTGAAGAAGCTCGCATGCTGAAGCAAAGATTATTGCTTTGTTTATATCCCCTCCCAAGGCTTCGCATGTCACAAGGGCAAGAACCGGGCGTAGGCGTTTTCCACCTGTATCCAAATGATACCAAACGCCATCATTTAGATTTTTTATACCCTTTCTTGGTATTGCCTTTTCTATTTCTTTTTCTATCAACTTTCCTTTTTCTTCGAGAATTTTCTCTATGCTCTCCTCTATCCTTTCCATGGTTATAATATTACATGAGACCTTAAAAATGTATATTGAGGGGTTCTGTTAGCTCAATTCTGTATTTTCGAAAGTTTCGATTGCTTATTTCAGATTATATCAAAAGCGCGAAAATGAAAATTAACACTTGTTAAGAATACCTCATAGATTCGATATTTAATTTTTCGGAGCTATGGAGGTTATATATTGAGGGATATTTACCGTTTTCTAAGATTTTTCCCCTTCTTTCTTCCTTTTAAAAATCGTTTTTAGTGGCGCAAAGGCGAGTTTTAGGCCTTTCCACCAAATCCTTATGAAGGAATAGAGAAGGAAAAGGCCCATACCCGTAACAGCAAACCATATCATGCTACTAAGATTTATGGGTATATCCCATTCTAAAAACAGGTTGCTAAAAACAGGGAACACCGATGCAACCAAGCCTATCATAAGAGTTTTGAAGACAAATTTGACAAATTTGTATGCAAGGAAAACAAAAACTAGAAATATGACGAAAAAAATGATGACATCTTGACTGCCAAGAAATTCGAGCATATAAATTAATTCGAAATCAGATATTTATATGGATTTGGAAAGCGAATTGCGGAAAGAGATAGAAAAGTGGACAAAACGCATAGAAAATGAAATAAAGAACATTGAGCTTAAAGACAAAAAGCGAAAAGATGTTCTTGATAACATTCATGCATACATAAAGGATTCGAAATATTTCGCTGACAAAGGCGATCTCATTCGTTCATTTGAAGCGATCATCTGGGCATGGGCTTGGTTGGAGATAGGGAAAGATTTGAATCTTTTAGAATGAATTAGAAAATTCAACACGAACAAGTTTTTGGAAACTTCGAATAGGCTACAAAATGAGTTTTTGGGCTTGTTTTCGTGTAGTAACTATCCACTTTCGTATTCAGATGAAATAATCCGTTGGTCTTCTTGATTAGTTAGGTCGAACCTGTTTTTTCATAATAGAATTTGTATGTCTCGGTTTTTCCGGAGCCCATAGTGATAATTACCTTAATTTCGCCTGTTTCGCAGTTGTTCGTGTTTATGTAAGATGACAAGCTTCCGGTCTGCTGCTGATAATACATATAAGAATACATGGAAGGCATGTAGTCCATTTGCAGGCATTGAATTGAATCACTTCTTGAACAGGTTTTGCCCTGAGCATCATTGCCTATTATCTCTATTTTGGCTTGGCCGATGCCTCCATTGCAGATGTTTTTCACATAAACCTCAAAAATTCCTGTGCCTGAAAGCCTGCTGTTGGCGCTTATTTTTACGTTATTATATCTGAAAACAGTTGCTGTTTGTATCGATTTTATTATGTAGGGTATGTAGTTTATGTCTCTAGTTATTTCACTCAAAGGTTGCATAAGCTGGTTGTAGCAGTTCATCATTTGCGTCATAGTATTGAGCGATGCCTGTGCCTGTACCTGATTTTTGTAAAACCCTCCTTCGGCGCCTGCCACGGCTGAACTCGCCTCTAGCTGCGCCTCGATCATCTTAATGCACATCTCGTAATGCATAAACGCGATCTGGAGCTTTATGTACGTAAGGATAAGGGGCGTGAACCTCATCCCAAGTTCGCATAAATCACCGACACCTGTACCTATTTTTGTGAATACTTTGCCAAGTCCAATCTCTCCGAGTACTCTGGGCAAGACGCAAGTGGTAAAGCCGACCTTTATACCGTATTCTATTAACTTTTTCATCTCACTTTTTTGCTCTTCAACATCGATCTCTTTTCCTTCACCCTTACCGAACTCAATATTCCACAGCTCTATCAAACCATATAGCGTAAGTACGGCCAATACAAGTTTGGTCAAAAGTCCTATGGAATCCTTAGCGGATTCCTCACCTGAAGTTACGGTACCTGAACCGACCGTTGGTATCAGACTGGGACTATCGCAGAATTCCCTTTTCCATGTACAAACTAAACCTGGTGGTGGTATTTTGTCATAACATTTTTGATCAACACAAAAAGCGTATTTTCCACTATCAAAGCACGCTTCGCACTTCTTCTTGGTCTTTTCTGCCTTAGCGTCATGTTCTTTTATTATTTGCTTCGCCTCTTTTTTAATACATGTTTTTGATGCTACATCACAAGTTTCGTCTGCCTTGCACTGGTTATCTTGGGTGCAATAGCCGCTTGGTTCTGATGAAATTAAGACATCAACTATCTTGTTTCCGGCTATGCAGACAGTACATAAAGAAAGTAGGAAAATGATAACCTTAAAAATCACTTTGGTTTCATTAAAGGATCTCTGTAGTTGCTTCACCATCTTCTCACTATTAACCATTGAAATGGGTTTCTTGGGATAGATAGTTACTGTGCCATCGAGGATTGATTTGGTGTCGGTGATGAGGTTGCCCGCGTATTTCATGTAAACCGTTACATTAAGCGAGCCAAGTGAAATCGGGTCATATTCATCCCTTTCCGCAGTAACCTCGTAAGGCAGTTTTATCACAGGTCCTATTTGGAAGGGGCATACATACTTTTCGGACTCTTTCAAATCCTTTCTACAATTTCCAAGCGCACGCTCGCCTGCGTCAACAGTTTTTCCTGTAAACTTCACATCAAAATCATAAACATTCAAATCTGTTAAGGGAACTTTCTCATTACGATTGTATATCCTCAAAGTTACGTTTTGATTCGAATCCGACGCCAAAGAACAAGGAGCGTTTTTGCCATAACCTTGTATTTGACAGTCAATTTTGCTTGTAGGCCCGCTTACAACCTCAAGAACGATATCATAAATATCTGTATCCTTAATTATATTAGCTTTTATCCAGCCCTCGGCCTTCTTTCCTGTCGCTTTTGAACTCTCTATTATCTTGATTTCTCCTTCCCCTTTTTCACATCTTTGGAAAAGCGTTTTATCGACATAAAAAGAGCATTGATAATCCTCAAGTCTATGCGTTCCCATTGCTTGATAATTTACAAGTTTGCATATAGTTGCGTTTGCCTCAGGAGAAACACCCATTCCTTTTGTAAGCTTCCCTTTTTCATCATGCGCATCAAGAACGAAGCTCCATGTTATATCATCTTCCTTGGGTTCTGGGTGAAGAAGATCAGCAAACATCAATCTTACATAACCAGTGTCTCCCAATTTTATAGTTTGAGAGCCAAGACAGTTAATGGGTATTTGCAAAACCCCTCCAACCACATCGTTATCCACAATTTCCAAGTATGGCTGAAGAGGACGAGCAACCACAGAAATGTCATATGAACCCGAAATCGTAAATTGTTGACTATCCGATTTAACAAGGAATTCAATAGAAAGTGGATAATAATGCGAACCTCCTCCAGGAGCAAGCTCGCCTGAACCGCATGTGACCTTTTCCAAAAGCTTTTCTGTTGGTATTGTGCATGTAATGGTCTGTCCTTGCTGTGAACAGAATCTTCCAGTACCCTCATGCCCTATTTCCAAACCATTAAAGCTTATCCGTTCTTCAAGAAGCGTGAAACTTGCTATGTTTTTCGCGCTTGCTGTTATTTTTACAGATGATGGATTCTGTTGTTGCTGTCCTTGGCAATAAAGTGTATCTGGTGTAACAGTTTGTATATCAATTCTTGCCTTTTCTGCAAGAACATAAACATTTATTGTATCAGAAAGGTCATACGTCTTTTTATCACTACTTGCCCTAAGAGTAACATTGACAGGATTTGTTCCAACAGGCGCTGTTTTACCAGCTTTTATAATCACGTTACATGTGAAATCATATTCCACATTTTCTTCAAAACACGCCCCTGATGCAACCCATGCATTTGGAATAAGCGTCACTTGATGTTTAAGGTTATTTTCAGCCGCATTATGAATTGTTACATATAAAGAAGCGTTTGTCTGATTTCCTTGATAAACTTCGATGCGAGAAGGTGTAGTTGAAACTATTTCTAACCATGGGTTAGTAATGGTTATGTTTATGAGAGGTATGTTCATGGGGAAGAAGAGATTGGTATTCTGAATTGAAAAAACAACAGGAAGAACATCGCCTTCATAATTTTCTGGTATTTCAAATTGCACATTTTGGCATTCGTAAAAATCACGAATCGCAGTTGAAGAAGTCTTTTGACAAGTCATTTTCTGATTTGCTTTATTAAGATATGAATAAAGGAAAATGGGATTTTCAGTAACCATTTTCGGATATTGAACAAAAAGATTTACTGTAGCAGAGGTTTTTTCTCCTTTTAAAAGTGTGTCGGGTATTATACTATAAACTTGCATGTGAGGCTCTGGAAGTTCAATATATATGTTTTGCGGATTGCTAACCAATTCTTGAGAAGGATATTCGAATTTAAGCATGATGGTCAATGCATTTTTCATCAAACTGCAAAGCTCATCCCTAGGAATGAAACATTCGTAAACATTATCTGAACTTGAGCAGGTCATGCTTTTATATGTTTTACCCCCATCCACCGAATAGCTTGTCTTTGGATTACCTTCTATATTTTCTACCTTAGCCGAAACTAAAAGAGAAGCATCCTGAATGCATTTAAGAGGCGATGATGTAGAAACTATGATAAGGCTTGATTTTGGTGGAGGTGGCAGGATTTCGTAAAAACCATTCGCAAATAACTGTTTTAAAGTGTTTCCTACGTAACCATCAAGTCTTATAGTAAGGGTATCTATGCCCTTTTTATTTGATGGTATATCCAATGTTAAAGCACATCTATAATATTTTATATTTGAAGATGAACTTTCAGAAGTGCAGTTTATGGGAGCAAAAGGTTTGTCCAAATATTTGTAATTGAAACTATTTGTAGAATGTGTTATGAAATCGGGATAGTTTACATGAAGAAGGACATTGACTTCTGTTTTCTTACCTGCCTCTACAGCCTGTGGGGTAATCGTATCTATGCCCAAACTTGGCGGTGGGAAGGTAACATAAAGTTTCGAAGGAAGCGAAAGAACTTCAACATCACCGTAAACAACTTTAAAGGTTAGGTCAAGATTTTCTTGCAGAAGTTCGCATATATTTTTTTCAGTTATTACGCATTCATAAGCATTTGGAGAACCTGTGCACGTCAAATCTTTGAAATTAGCACCGTCAAAAGAATAATAGAATTTTCCATTCTCCATCGGATTCAAAACCTGAAGTTTTGCTTTAAGTTCTGTGTCTATACCGCAGTCAAATGGATTTGGCATTATGTTTTTGACAATGAGTGTTGGTTTTGGTGCTTGCAATGTTATGGGTATACCGTCAGTTGAAAGTTTTATGCCACCAGCATAATTGAAATATATTTTTAAACCTGAGGTGCGAGGTGCATTGCATACAGGGAAGTTTGCTACAGGTATCCTACATTCATATACATATATGCTTGCATTTGGATTTACGATGGAACATGTTATGGAACCTTCGCTACCTAAAACATCATCTAGCGTATAGTAATAAGATTGGAAATATCCGATATTGCTTGCATTCTCTACATGCAAATTAACCTTAATTACATCGCTACTAAAACATGTGGTTATTTGCGGTGAAAAATTATCAACCACTAACCTTGCTCCGCCTGTTATAGGAGGTCCTGTGGTTATAGAGTAGAATGTTATGGGATTTGCTATTTTACCATCACTTGGAAAAACGAAATCCCATGCTGAATAACTTTTATTGAAACTGTTTCCTGTAATCAAGTTCTGATAAAAGGTTGGTATGTTAGTACCGCTTGGATCTATCCTATCTTTTGTCCCGTACAAATCATGAATCTTAGAAACAGAAGAGCCACTTATGGTCTGGAAAACAGAAAAGTTAATGCTATCTGATGGTATGGCATAGTAATTTTCTATGTAATTTTTTACATTTGTTGAAGAAGCCCCTTCTTTTAGATAAACATCAATTCTATCCGCGTTGTAGCTTTCGGTAGAAAATTGTTTTATGCCAATTTTCGTAACTTTGGTGAAACTTCCAAGCCACGCTTCTTTCCCGTTAACATCAAGTTTAACAAAGATGATAAAATATGCTATGTTATTCGTGTTAACATCGTCCCATCTATATGTTTCATCAAAAACTGCATTAGCATTTCCAGTATTAACAGAAACTACAGGCTCCACACCTTTTTGTATACATTCAGTTGGTGAGAAATTTTTACACCTGTAAAGATAAACTTTTTTGATAATATGGGTTTGGTCTTTGGATGAAAGTTTAATGTTTACGTATTGGTAATTTTGAAGGTATGGGAAATTGATCTCTTTTTTTATAAAGTCATCAAAAGTCAGTAAATTGGTTGAAACTTCTTGCCCTCCAGAGGTGAAAATCCTTACCTCTAAAGCAGATACAAAGGTTATGCTAAAGATTAAATAAGAGGCAATGATAGCGAATATTTGGAGCGTTAATTTCCATATTTTCATATTCAACACGCAACCTCTTCTTTTCTTATAGCATCACCACAAACGGATTTTATCACATTGGTCATTTCATCTGCTTCTGATGGATCTATACCAGGTTCTTTTATATCCTCACCATCAGCTTTCAAAGCAAGAGGAGCGTATACATAAAGTTTTTCATCGCCCTCTTCCAAACTTATGGTTGTGTTTACATAACCTAAGGGTATACCCGTAGCATTATCAGCAACTGTTAATGTGAAATAATATTCGATAGGTTGAAGACCAGAAACATTAATTACCGATACGAGATTACCTTCTTCGTCGTAATTTGAAACAATCAAATTTGTATCCTCTTCTGTGAAAATATTCGCTTCTACTGGTGAGAAAACACCAAACAATGTTATTTCTTTTCCGCTAAAAAGCGTAATTTGGTCGGAAGTCCCTTTAACCTGATAGCTTGCGAATTTGCCATCACCAGTTGTTCCATCGTTAGCGTCATCTTTCGCTTCAACCTCCAAACCTTTGAAATAAATGGTTATATTTTCTGCAATTTTTTTCAAAATTACCTCTTTATCTTCAATTTCATTCGCCGAGAATAAATCACCAAAGCTTCTATATCCTTCTTTGTAAACATGAAGTTCGCTTATGATACAAGGTATTTTGCTTTCAACCACCCCATTTTTATCCGTTACGCCTAAATAGCATTCGCTAAACGTCACATCTGCCCCTTCTATGGGCTTGTTGTCTGAGGTTTTTACTGTTATTTTAGCATTGCAATTTGCAAAATTCACACATAGTTTTTCATATTCAGATTCTTCGCCAAATCTCATAGAGCAATTGCCTGGCTGTGTATTTTGTATATCGACTATGATTGCAAATTTGAACCACTGATTTAAGGTTTTGTCTTCAACCATAACTATTACAGGATAACGGAAGCTATAGGCAACGGAATAAGCCGCCATACAAAATGGTATAATTGGTACAATGGGTTTTGGTATAACCCTTAAAGGCTCTGGTGAAAATCTGAAAATTTTATCTATTTCGCTATCCCAAGAAGGTGGATATGCAAAAGCAACTTCAAGATCTGGATAGGTTTTACCCCCAACACTATTTATAGGATAGAAGGGATTTTCGGCAATCTTTATTGGTTGTATATTCCAAACAACATGAGAAACTGTGTATCTTATTATTCCTTTGATGCCAGGTAAGATATCTTTTCGTGTTTTGAAAAGAACATTACCGCAACCTGTTTGCACACCAGCAACAGGGACCCATGCCTCGTGCTCTGGATTTGAATGCATCAAAGAGACGAGCGTGACCATTTCAAAAAACCTTGTTTTGTTGACATCGTTCACGAAATTGTTAGAGAAATCTAAGATATCATAAAGTTTGCTTTGAACGCTTACTTCATATGGTTGTGGCAAATCGTAATCTTCAATTTTTGTTGGAAGATAAAGGCGTATATTTATTCTATCTTTAACTATATCAACTTCTGATTTAGCCTTACTAAAATCAAATTTGACCTTTTTTCCAAAAAATTCCATTTCGTCCTTTAGATTTGCCCTTAAATAAGATAAAAGTGCCGAACCTATCTCTTTTTTAACATCAGGTATTCTCATCTCTCCGCATGCCGCCCATACAGCAACATCAAAAGTCCCAAATTCAACAGAAGGATCTGGTATGTTCATTCCTCCTTGATTATATATTAGAAGTAAATTTTCCTTTACACCAGCACTTATAAGATTAACAATCGCGTCTTTTACTGTTTTTGCTTCTTCTGGAATGCCTGGAGTTGGTGGAGGGGAAACAATCACTTGTCTTGAAGCAAGAATCACAGCGGCTATCGCTACTATTATAAGGGCGACAATAACTATGAACTCAACCTGTCCTTTTTTCTGTTTTTCGGTAAAACTCATATAATAATATTTTACATCATCACTTATAACTTTTACATACAAGTGTGATTGATGTATTTTAATTGATAACTAACACTCTTATCTTCATATTTAAGGGTAAATGTATAATTCTCGGATGGGTATGAATTATCAACACCAAGTATTAATTCAATTTCATAAGGCCCGTAAACGCCTTTTATTTCTGAAAATCTTAAAGTTTTTGTGTTCGAATTGCTTATGGAAAGTTGTGGGATGAAATCCTTAGTTTCGGCTAATTTTTCAAAATCGTATTCTATCGTTATTTTATCGCCATAACAAACCTCATCACCATTTTTAAGCACACCTTTTCTATTAGAAATGAAAATTAGTTTTACTGTGCCTTTTGGCGGCTCAAAAAATTCTGTAATTATTTTTGACGTTGCTGTATTCAAAATTAATGCTTCCATAGTATTTTCAAAATAATTTGTATAATCGCTAATAATTTGAGTTGCTTTTGTCTGCAGATTTATTCTCTCTCTAGCAAGTGCAAGTGACTTATGAATTCTATTATATGCATGTAGTTGTGTTAAAAGTCCTAAAAGCATCGAACTGAGATTCAATGCTATATCCAAAGGTCCTGTTGCTTTCATAATAACATCGCAAACCTTTCCTACAAAGCTAGGATGATAATACATTACAATAAAAATAACAAATCCACACAGATAACCAAGTAAATTTGACCAGTGTTTTATAAAGCCCCATGTCTGCTGTTTTAAACAATCAGGAGCATTTGCTTCTATAAGTTTCCATACATATTCAAAGAAAGAATATTGAAGAATTTCTACTGAAGTTATTTCACCTTTTTCAAATTTTTCAAGATTCTTTTGCTCATTTTTTATTATTTTTTCTCCGCTTTCAATTATACATAATAAACTTCTTATACCTGAAGTTTTTAGTAAATCTAAAAAAACATTTTTTATCAATTTTTGTACAACTTCTTCATAAACCTTTTCAGCATATAACTTAAAGGTGGGCGGAAGAGCAATATTTAAAGCATAATCATTCCAAATGATCGGCTTGAAATGATATTTTACAAATTCTTCCAGAATCTCGCTCAGCGATTTTTTTGCCCCTTCCTCGCCCAAAACCTTTTGGCTCATCTGATAGATAAGGTTTGGGACAAGACAACACTTGCTTAAAAAATTAACAAATGGGATTACATATTTTTGCATGACATCAACGAATTTTTTAAGTGTTCTAAGAAACCACCACTCCTTTTCTAAAACATTTAGCGTATTCAACAATTCTTCAAGCGCCTTGCCCTCCATCACAAATTGGGTATTTGCAGAAATGTTTTTGTAGTAATTCATGTATTTTACATCAAAGAATATTGATAGTTGTCTTGTTTTTGTTGTTTTTTCGTCCTTTTTCTGTGGCAATGGAAGTTTATCATATGTGGCAAATATCATACAAGAATAGGTTGCACTTGTCCTCTTTTTACAAAAGGTTAGTCTTTCATTTTCGTTATCAATTTTGTATCTTGCCTCGAAAACTTTGAGCTTTTCTGGAACATTGCCTGTTATGGTTACCGTTATATTGCGTTGCGGGTCTTTAGGATAACATCTTCCTTCCTCATCAACAATTTGACATTCTATTTTCCCCAATTCTCCTATTGAAAGGTGAAGGTCAAGTTCTCTTGAAACAAGAACTGTAGAAAAATTTGCCTTTATTTCGCCCTTTTTCGTTTTGGCTGTTATTTCAATCGTAACTTCCGAACCTTCTTCACAATTTTTGAAAAGAGTATTCGGAATGGTAAGGGAGCAAATATAAATATCATCCTTTCCTTCGTTTCCTTGATTGCTACTAACAATTTTTTTGCACTCTATTAAACTGCTCCTGGTATTATTAACACTAAAAGACCATTCTACTGATCCAAAAAACATTTCTGCATGATGTATAACAACAGGCACATCTATCTCACTACCGGTTTTGCAATTAATCTCAGGAATAGGATAAGGAGGTGTGGCTACATTAAAATTAATTTCTAATGTTGGTTCAGTTCCTTCTTTTACAATGGTTATATATTTGCTATCACTTACCCTAACATTTTTATCGAGATAAGAAATGTCGAAGCTCAAATAAAAAGGGTTTGAATAAAATGTAAAAGGGCAATTTGGTATTAAAGAAAGCAATTCCCTTATGCTTATTTTACATGTTATCTCTTGATTACTTATGAGTTTGGTTGTAGGTGCGCAAACAACAGCGGTAGAAACGTCATAATATCTGTCAAGAGAGGTATCATAAATTTTAGCTTCTATAGCTTTTACTTCAAATTGTTCAGGAACATTTTCTACGTATGCTTTAAAGGTTATGTAACCTGAACTATCACAACTAAATGGTTCGATATCTTCTGTTATTTTAAGAGAAGGTTCTATTACGAATTTTATTCTTTTATTCGCCTGACTTATTTCGTATGCCCCAACAAAGTTTAAAGAAAAGATGAGATAAGAGGCAAAAATAACAGAAAAAATAAAAAATGTGTGTTTTAAACGTTTTTTTAAATCCATAATTAATTATTCGCCTTTTTTGATTTAAACTTATAAAGTTATAAGGAGAATTAATTTACATGAAAAAGAAAAAAGAAAAGGTTGGAAAAGAAAATTCAAAAAAAGATAGTGAAATGTTGAAAGAAGAGAAGAAGAGGGTGGAGATAATAAAAAAATTCACCAAAGAAATTTTGAAAAAATACGGCTCTATTATAAGGTCTGTTGTACTTTTCGGTTCAAGTGCAAGGGGTTCATGGACAAAGGAAAGCGATATTGATGTTTTCATAATTTTGGATGATACAAAACACAAAATAACACCAACCTTTAAGGAGCAAATTGAAGAAGATATCGATGTTCTTGCCAAAAAAATTTCTGACAAGCTTTCTGTTCAACAGCCTTATTTGTTAACTGAATTTTGGAACATGGTAAGAATAGGTCACCCTATTGTTTTCAACTTCATACGTGAAGGTGTTCCTATTTTTGATCGAGATATTTTCCTGCCTATAAAACGCCTTCTACAAATGGGTGAAATAAAGCCATCAAAAGAGGCTGTGGAAAAATATATCGAACGTGCGCCTGGCAGGATAAAGAGAGTGGAACAAGCAAAAATGTATATGGTAGCCGAAGATTGTTATTACGCCATGCTCGAGAGTTTGCAAGCAGTCCTCATGTTTCTTGGTCACAATCCTCCAAGACCATCCGAAGCCCCAGAAGTTATGCGAAAAACATTGGTTGAAATGCAACTTGTAAAGCCTGAGTTAGCGGATTGGTTAGAAGCTGTTATAAAGAGAAGGAAGGAAATTGAGCATAAGAATGTAAAAACTATTCCTGGAAAGGAATTAGATGAATGGATAATAAAATCTAAAAAATTTGTAAAAGAAATGCAAAAATCCTTGGCACGCATAGAGATTATAAAGCGAGAAAACATAGTGGAAAAATCTCACGTAATAATGAAGGAAACCATCCTTACACTTCTGAAATCTCTAAACAAAATGCCTGAAAATGAAGAAAAAATACACGAATATTTCAAAGAATATATCGTTAAACCTGGCTTAATCTCGGAAAGGTATCTTGAGGTATTCAACGAGCTTTCACGAATGAAAAAATTGGTGAGTGAAGGTAAAATTCTGGATTTGCAAAAACAGGATATACTTCTGCATAGAGAATATGTAAGAAAATTCATAAAAGAAGCTGGAAAAATACTTAAAACCAAGCTCAGGACGGAATTTTAATGCCCTTTTTCTTTAAAAAATTCAACACTTTTTCAATAACCTCTTCCTTTGAAAGTTTTGTTGTGTTAATAACAAGGTCGTAATGCCTTTTATCCATGAAATTTTTAATGCCATAGTATTTTTGATATCTTTTTTTATCATTCTCTATCCTCTTTTTTATGATTTCTAAAACCTCTTTTATAGAGTTTACTTTTTTCTCGTCTGGTCTCTGATCTTTAAAAATTCTTTTAGCTGCGGTTTCGAGGTCCACATCAAGAAAAATTTTTATGGAATGAGGAATGAAATAAAAACTGAGGCGTCCTTCTATTACAAAATTGTCTTCTTTTTCGCCGAGTTGTTTTTGAAATTCGTCCACATCCCTATCCGTCCATTCCTCTTTCATCCCAAGTTCGTTGAGTTCGTCTATGGTTAAACCTTTCTCCATCGCCATCCGACCTCTCAAATCACCCATAGAATAAAATTTGTACCCTAATTTTTCAGCAAGTAATTTGCCTATGGTCGTTTTCCCTGAACCAGGCATTCCGGAAATGGTTATGATCACTATCTCACCATGTCTGCAAGCTCTTGAAGCATGTCCACTATATCCTTTTCCCTATTAGGCGTTTCGAAGATTAAGGTACCTTTTATATTCAAAGCTTGTATCGTTTTGATTAAATGCTCTAATTTCATATCAGAACGAGCGATTGGTTTATGTTGTAAAGCGCCTGTTCTATCGTATGAAATGCCTGAAAAAATAAAGTAGGCATTGGTAAGCCAATGTTGCCCAACCTCTGCCCTAACCTTATCAACAATCCTTTTGAAATCCGTGTCGTGCGTAAGCAAACCTCGACTCCTTCCGTGAACATGCGCCCAATTTATTATAGGTTCTGTGTTGGTTGTTCTTTTTACAATATCTATCACGTCTTCTATGCTACCGAGTTCTTGGGTCTTGCCTGTTGTTTCTATACCTATTTTTGAGCGAAGGTGGATTTCATTTACTATTTCATTTATTTTATAAACCGTTAGTCTAAGCGCCTGTTGTTGTGGCATGCGCTGATAAAAAGTAGGGTGAATTACAAGGCTTCTTGTATCCATTACATTCGCTATATTGCAATATATTTTTAAGGCGTTATCAAGCATGGGTTCTTCTGGTAAAAGGTTGGTGTGTATTGAAAGTTCTATATTGTATTTGTTTGCTATTGTTTTTATTTTGAGAAGGTTGGTGTAATGCTCTTTATAAAGGCTTGACATATCATTTATGCCTTCAAAAAGCTGTCTTGGAAGGAGAAGGGCACGAAAACCTACCCTATACAAATCTTCAAGCACGCTTAGGGCTTCGCTTGCCTTTTTTATAATAGGGGTTTTTGAGCTACCATACGCTACCCCTATGCGCATGCCAAGTCTTTCCTGTATTTTAAGGCTCTTCTTACGAATAAGCATGTCCATTTTACTTCACATTTAAAATATTGTACAAGCCCATAGAAATATCTTAACATCTAAATCCAAGCTTTATTTAGAGATGCGTCCTATGTGAAAATAACAAAAAACATAACAAATTTCATTACCATAAGGTATTTAAATAATCAAAATAAAATATGAGAAGAGATGTATGTATCAAGAGATAAAATTGCTATATGAAGAAGGAATTTCACCAAAAGCAATATCATCAAATGCAATAGAGTTATTGTTAAATGCTAATAGAGTGGCAGAAAATAAAGTCGAAGATCTTACACGTAAAATAGGAATATCTTCATACGGAGAATATAAAACGCCTATTGTTGTAAAACCAATACCGCCTGGTGATGGGGTTATTAATGGTTTTACGGATGGAAGTGTGATAGGAGTTAATGCATATATAGTTCCCAAAACTAAATATTTCTCTAGGTTCTCAAGCTGGTTATCAGAATTGAAAAACAAAAATCGATTTGCTAAGTATCTTTATGAAAAAACAATAGTAAAACCTGTACGTAATTTGATCGAAACCCTAGTACATGAATATCTTCATAAGGAAACGCAATTCAAAATCAAGTACGGAAATAATGGAGAAGAAACAAATTTCATATCTGATGTTTACAAAGCTACAACAGAATATTTAGAAGAAAGGTTACCAAAATTCTTTAAACCATTTGCGAAAAAATTGGCTAAATATTTTGTTGTTCCTGTAATCGAAGGTGTGAATGAAGCTCTAACAAAGGAGACTCTTAATGAGCCTATTTCAGAAGAACCTACTACTACATATGATATATATGCTAGATATGCTAGAAAGGCACTCGAGGCTTTGGGGTATCTACCTAGCGAATTCTATAGAGATTATTTTAAAAATGGAAATTCTTATTATAATGTAAAAAACCTTGTTAAGAAGTTTTACTCTGAAAATTAATTTTGCACCAAGACTTTAAGATTATGTAAAGCATCTTATGGGTTCACTAACTAAATTCTGGGAATTTTTGGAAAATTGGGATTGTATTTTATCGTTATCTCAATTTTATCAAAACCGAGAAAACGAAAATCAAATAATCGAATGTTTACGCCAATTTTTACCTATTTAATTTGGCTGAACTATCTTATGAAAACTTAATAAAAGGTTTAGAAACAATAACATATTATGCAAGTAAAAGATATCATGAGTAGGAATGTTGTGACCATAACACCAGATGCCACTGTGCTTGAGGCGGCTAAAAAAATGGTAGAAAATAATGTAAAATTTCTAATAGTAACAGAAAATGAAAGATTGGTAGGTATTGTTACTGAATGGGATTTTGTGAAAAAAATCGCAAAAGGAGGAAAAGAAATTTTGAATGCTAAACTTGAAACTATAATGACAAAAAAGGTTATAGTCATAACCCCTGAAACAACCATTACAGAAGCTGCTGAAATAATGTTGGCCAACAACATAAAAAGATTGCCTGTTGTTGAAAACAATGTTTTAATAGGTGTTGTAACAGCGATGGAAATTTTATTGGCTGAGCCAAAGTTGATTGAACAGGTAGCAGAACTTTTCTTGACGACTGAAAAACAAAAATCAGTCGCCGGTTGATTAAAAACTGATTTTAAATAAAGAAAGAAAACAAAAGCATGCCAAAACCAGAAACTAAAGGAATAGTTAGATTATCGTCTATTTTAGGTATCAATTCAGCAAGTGAAGCGAATATTGCACCTATAAAAGATAGCTGTGGTTGTATAAAAAATGAGCCTACAAAAAATGAGGTTAAAAAGCATGCCAAAACACCTTCCAAGCTTTTTGAACCTATTTTAGTTTTCCCATATCTTATTCCTATGAGTGTCGAGAAGGCATCGCCTACAGCGAGCATAGCGCATGAAGCCAAAGCTATGGATAAAGGAAAGATTATTAAAGCAAGGCCACAACCCAAATAGAAAAATATAACACCGGCAAAAGGTATTTTAGAATTTTTTCTTTCAAATGTAAAAACAAATTTTCTAAATTTCATTTCTATTTTCTCAAAAAAATTCTTATTCGTCGCTTCTTTTCTACTAACATAAAACGAGTAAAAAGCGAAAAACAAAGAAATGAGTAAAAAAAGGGGAAGGATGAGTTCTTTTCCTATGAATTTTGCTGCTATGATGAAAACGATACCTGAAAAGTGAATAAACTGTCTTGCAACTTCCATACATTTTAATGGATAAAAGGCTTAAAATTTAATTATTTGAAAACCATACCTTAATTTTCAAAAATGTCAAAAGTTTAAAGTGATGATGTGAAGAAAAAAATAAGGTTGAAAAAGCATCAGAAAAGGCTTTTTGACACGCTTTTATTTGTTGTAAAATTGATCGCATTTTCTGTCCCCCTATACATCATAATGCTTTATCCTTATATTATTTCGCCTTTGCAAACGGTTGTCGCTCAAAATGTGCGTTTTCTCCTTAATTTTTTGGGCTTTTCTGTTAGTGGTGAAAATTTTTTGATAGAAACAAAAAATATGGTTTTTTTGATTTCAGAGGACTGTACAGGTTGGAAAAGTATGCTTTTTATGTTCGCCTTGATCTTCTCGGTTCCCAATGTCGAAATTAAAAAAAGACTTGTAGGTCTTGCCTTTTCTTTACCTTCCATCTACATAGGCAATCTTTTTAGAATTTTGCTTGTGGTATGGATATGGGAAGTTTATGGTCTCGATTTTGCCCTTCTCATCCACGATTATTTTTGGCAACTTGGCTTGATTTCTCTTGTTTTATTTTTATGGTTGATTTGGCTTTTTTGGGTGGGTAAACTAAAAGGGTTTAAAAATAAAGAAACAATAAATAAACCAAAGACTAAACCAAAGGTGAGTAAGTGAGCGAAATTGTCGGCCTTATTCCAGCAGCAGGCATAGGCAAAAGGCTTTATCCGTATTCTAGAGCTGTCCCTAAGGAAATGTATCCCATATTAGGCAAAGCGGTTATAGAACATGCTGTAGAGAATCTAAAAGTTGGTGGTATAAAAAAGATTTATATGGTTGTTGGTTATCAAAAAGGTGCCTTGATGGATTACATAGGCGATGGTTCATTCTTCGGCGTAAAGGTTGTTTACCTTTATCAGATGAGTAGAAAAGGTCTTGGTCATAGCATTTTGCAAGGCAAGGAGTGGATCAATCAAACCTTCGTCACGCTTCTTGGTGATTCTTTCATAGAGCCTAAAAGCGAAATAAAGGAAATCATTGATTATCATAAAAAGGAAAAACCACTTGCCACTGTTATGGTTTTTGAAGTTAAAGACGTATCTGGCTACGGTATTGCAAAGTTCAAGAGACTGGCAAATGGTGTTGGTCCTATTGAAAAAATGATAGAAAAACCTTCGAAGAAAGAAGCGGAATGTTTAAAAACGAATGGTAATTTTTACGCTTTATGTGGTCTCTACATTTTTGAGCCCAAAATTTTCAGTTATATAGAAAAAACCAAACCTGGTCTTAACAATGAAATACAATTAACAGATGCTATGCAACTGGCTATTGAAAATGGAGAACGAATAAATGGTTTTGTGTTAAAAGGGAAGTATCTTGACATTGGGAAATGGCAAACAGTAAAGGAAACTGAAGAATTTTTGAGAAAGGTTGCGGATGTAAATAAGTACTATGAAGAAAGAGAAAGGATGATGGAAATTGTCAAAAAATTTGAGGATGAGAATGGAAAATGAAACTGTTGTTGTTACTGGTGGTGCTGGCTTTATAGGATCGCATCTTATTGATGCATTAATAGAAAAAAATAAAGTGATATGCATCGATAACATTTCGACAGGTAAAAAAGAAAATATAGCGCATTTGTTAAAAAACAAAAATTTTAAATTTTTAAAGCATGATATTGCGAAACCATTGAACATAATTGGAAAAATAGATTACATCTTCCATTTAGCTTCTCCTGCATCCCCTGTTGATTACCAAAAAAATCCGATAGAAACCATGATGGCAAATTCGTTTGGAACAAAGTATATGTTAGATTTAGCTAAAAGAAAAAGGGCGAAATTTTTGTTGGCATCTACGTCTGAAGTTTATGGCGATCCTGAAAAACATCCACAAAGCGAGGATTATTGGGGGAATGTAAATCCTATAGGGCCGAGATCGTGTTACGATGAATCCAAACGCTTCGCAGAGGCTTTGACAATGGTATATCATCGTGTTTATGATTTAGATGTGAAAATAGCAAGGATTTTCAATACATATGGTCCTCGCATGCGAACAAATGATGGAAGGGTCATACCTAATTTCATAACCCAGGCATTGAGTAATAAGCCAATAACCGTTTATGGTGATGGTAAACAGACACGTTCATTTTGCTACATTTCTGATATGGTTGATGGTCTTATTCGCCTTGCATTTTCAGAATATTCTGGTGAGGTATTCAATTTAGGCAACCCAGATGAAAAAAGAATTATTGATGTTGCTGAAAGTATAAAGAAAATGACTTCTTCTAAATCACCAATAATTTTCATGTCTTTGCCAGATGACGATCCTGAAAGAAGAAAGCCGGACATTAAAAAAGCCAAAACCATGCTTGGATGGGAACCGAAGATCTCTTTTGATGAAGGGATAGGAAAAACGATTGAATGGTTCAAAGGTTTTTTACAAAAGCGTTAAAGCGAATTGTTTTTATTGAAAATGTGTAATTTATTTTTATGGCTGAAAATATTTCGAAAGATCAGGCGCTAAAAACATTGGTGAAAGGTTCAAGTATAGGCTTTTTTGGGATGGTAATCTCACAAACCATAGTTTATCTTTTGAGACTTTTTCTTGCAAGGGCTCTGACGCCAAGTGAATATGGCTTGCTTTTCCTCGGACTTTCATTCATAAACATCACTATGTCACTCTCTTCATTAGCCCTTTTCGCAGGCATAGAAAGATATGTTCCCTATTACATGGCTAAAAATGAAAGGGAAAGGGCAAAAGGTGTTGTTTGGTCTTCTATTAAAATGGTTTTTCCTTTTTCAATTTTTTTATTTGTTCTGATTTTTATTTATGCTGATGAAATAGGTTTTATATTTTTTGGAGAGCCGTCCCTTGGAAGTGTTTTAAGGATTTTTTCTTTTTCCATCCCATTATATGCAATGTTCAAGATATTCGAAACTGTTTATTTGGCTTTTAAAAAAATAAAATATGATCTTATCTCTTGGCATTTTGGAAGATCTTTCGTCACCCTTTTTTTTGTTGTTGCTTTCTCCATCCTTGGCTTTGGACTTTTAGGTGTAACAACAGGTTATGTTCTAGGTTATGCCTTTGCCACATTCTCTTCTTTGATCTTAATGCAAAAAATTTTCCCTATTTCGAGAAGTAAAGAAGGTATGTACAAAAAACTTTTGGTTTTCTCTTTGCCTGTCCTTTTATACGGCATTCTTGCAGATATAACGACCAGAATAGACACGCTTTTACTTGGTGCCTTGAAAACATCAAATGAAGTTGGCATATATCAGACTTCAATACCCACAGCGCAATTTTTATGGTCTATCCCTGGAACGCTTGGTTTAATTTTTGTACCTGTGATGACAGAATTGTATGCAAAAAGAAAAATGGACGAGATGAAAGGGGTTTACAAAACTATAGCCAAATGGGGTTTTTATGTTAATTTTCCCATATTTCTGCTTTTTTTCATGTATCCAAATGCTGTAATAAACACACTTTTTGGCAATGAATATTTAGTGGCTGGTAATAGTTTACGCATACTTTCTTTCGGCTATATGATTTATTTCATAGGATTGCTTTCAACTCTTATGCTCAATGTTTTGGAAAAAACAAAGTATCACATTCTAAATTCTGGTCTCTCGTTACTGCTCGCTTTTACTCTTAATTACATCCTAATTCCTGCTTATGGAATAGATGGTGCTGCAATTGCAACGGCAGTTGCATTGACTTTTTACACAATTTTAGCAACATCAGAAGTTTACATATTTTCGAAAAACTTGCCTTTACATAAAAACATGGTGCATGGTATTTTCTCCGGTATTTTATCGATTTTGAGCATTTACACAATAACCAAAATTTTATTCGTTTCGTTAAACATTTTCATCCTTATAATGATGTTTATTGCTTTTTTCGCTCTTTACGTTTTCTTGCTTTTGGTTATGAAAGGTTTTAGCTCCGAGGACATAATGATACTCAAAGCGATAGAAAAGAAAACTGGTTTGAAGATAGATTTCTTGAGAAAATTGATAAAAAAATTTATTTGATATGCAACTCTGTTTGGGTCATTTTTTCTGCAAATGTATCCTCGTATATCGCTTTTACTTTTGTTTCTGTTGTCATATCTTCATTGCTCTTACCTATCATCAGATATTTAACAACAAACATATCTCCTTCTTTCAAATTCTTTCCTAAATTACTTTCGTTTAATTGAGAAGTTTTTATCAAAAGTTTCCCATCCAAAAAACTTACATTGTAATATTTTTTATCCAAAACTTTCTTTTTATACCATTCACATACTTTATGTTTTTTACATTTTCCGTCTTTCTCCAAAATGAAAATGATAATCGATCTCCCATTTAACTCTAAATCATCATCTTCGATTCCTATTTTTTTATCGGGATTGACGGAAGGTATTGAAAATCCATATGGTATGGAATCGATTATTTCGATTGAATTTATTTCAATATCCCCTATATTTTTGATGTTTATTTCAGAAAATGTGTGAGAAGTGCGATTTGTTTTTATTTCATCTGGTTTAAATTTTTTGGAAAGAGAAAAATTTATTTCATCCACCTTGAAATAAGAAACCCTTGGTCCTATCGTTAATGAATCTGAAACGAAAAGTGCTTTAACATAAAACACGTCTTTATTTTCTGGCTTCAAGGAAAATGTCAATATTTTGCTTGTATTTTTTTCTAACATAACGCTTTCTGAAAAATTCCATTTTTCATTCTCTCCTTCTATCCAAATATAAAATTCGCCTTGCAATTCATTACCTTGGTTGAAAAATGTTATTTCAATGTTTTCATTCGCTCCTAATGGTATATTTTCTGTTTTTATATTCAAATCAGCTTGAGTATCATATTCAATGCTTATTTCGGACTTTTCAAGAATTTTAGCGAAACCTTTTTCGTATATGATTGCTGGGATGTAAACATAAACCTCTTTCCTGCCGTCGAGAAGTGTTTGAACCGTATACCAATAACTTTCATTTGGATAAGGATAATTCAACTGCGGTTCAAGCTTGTTTTTAACACATTCACCTATAACATTTTCATCCGCCTCCAAACCAAGCTCTTGCAAGCATTCCTCTAAAATTTTTGTGTAGTTGCTGTAGTAAGAATCGTTATATACAAAATGTTTTTCTAATTCTCTCACAAACGTGTATTCATTTTTCACATCAACATTTTTCAAAATGCTATCCTCTGGTAAAATAAAGGTTTTAACAAAAAGAGGTATCACTGGTCTTTCTTGTTCCAAAAGATAAGAATTTGCGTTAAAGAACAGGACGCTATCATTTTCTAAAGCATAATTTGTTTCGAAAGATGAAAACAGAGTAAAAGATCCTGAAGGGCTCACGCCACAACTCTCCATTGATATTTTTTGCTTTTCAATATCGAAGGGTTCGTAGGCAGGATCTGCAAACAATACACGTTCAACCACATCTTTAATTCCAAGATACATGTTGGCTCTTGTCATATAGAATGAAGGGAAAAGTGCAAAAGAAACTATTCTTTGATATGGATTTAGATTGAGAATATCAAGATAAGAAGTGCCTAAACTTTTACCTTCATTTAGGCTTGAGAAAAAGATGGAAGAAGAAATAATTGTGAATGGATCGTGTATAATACCAGAAGAAGCCAAAACACATCCACCTTGTTTTTGCACATACTTCTTTATTTCTCCTTCTGCTGAAATATCATGATCGTCATAAAGGAAATTCGAAAATTCCAAATAAGTCAAATTCGTATGATTTCCATAAGGATCGAAATAAAGTTCTTGCCATGTTCTATTTTCCTTTGGTATCAACCAATATTTATCCCCTGAACCGAAATATGCAACCAAATCCATATCTTTAGTATAATCATTCAAAGTTTCGTTTATCACAGGTAGGTGTTCAGGATCTTCCAAAGGATTTGCTAACCAGGTATCCCAAGAAAATTCGAAGAGAGAATAGAAAAGATTTATACCCCTATCTATGTTTGAAAATATTTTCAAAAGCGAACCTATCATGCCTTTATTACTCTCTTCTTCCGTCTTTTCAAGAAGCTTTTTTATTTCTTCACTTATCAAAGGTTCTTCAAGCCTTTTTTCCACAACCCTTTTATTTTCTGTATTGGTTAGAACTGCTTTGTCTATAATAAATGCCTGAGACATGCCGCCGAATGAAAAAAGCGCATCTTCAAATTTGGCATGCCTATATTCACCTATCAAAAGCGCCTTGTTGTTTTTCGTTAGTTTTTGTCTTGCAAAATGTAATGTAATGGCTTGCAAATTTCCATCGAGTCGGCCAAGAGCTAGGTCGAATTTGCCATCTCTGTTGACATCACTGTAACCTATATCAGAGTAAATGTATTTGCCATCTTTATCGTTAAAAATCTCCGAGTAATAATCTGGTATTCGCCAAAAATTTATCGAACTTCCATTACCTAGGATGGCGAGATAAAGAGGTTCTCCTTTTTTATAAGCGAGCGAGGCTGAAAAAAGCTTTTTGTTTTCAAGGTAAGAAATCGCATCTTTTATTTTTTCAAAGGCGTGCTCTGAGCTGCTGTTATAAAGCGGTATTATGAAACCCTTTCTTAAACCTGCTAAATAACCAGCTATCACACTTTCTTCGCTGTTGAAATTGGAAAGCACAAGATAATTTGTATTGTCTCCGTTTTCTTTCAGTTTTTCAACATAAAGATTCTGAATTTCATCTGCTGTCATGCTTTCCAGATCAAGCACTTCGTAATTTGATGACGGCTCGAAAATAACTGGAATGTGTAAATAATAGGCGAGCGCTGATGCAAGTATGGCTTTCGTTCGGTTCTGAACAAATATCGCCTGCGTTGCATTTGGGAAAAAGAGGTCAGGAATTTCGTTGTACTCAATTTCATAGGAGTTTTCCAAACCGGCTGAAAAGCCGAGCGTGTATATGTAATCAGGCTGGTATTCTGAGATGAATTTTTGAATTTCGTTTGTAAGCGAGCCTGTATATGTTACAAGAAGAGGTAGTCTTGAAGGAACTCCTGAAATAATATTTCTGAAATCCGGCGTTGAAATAATAATGGAGCGATCAGTGGGTGTTGGAATGGGAGGTTTTGGTTGCGGAGGTTGAGGTGTCTCCAGATCGCATATAGAATATGTTGGCTCAGGATCAGTGAATTTTCTGATTTTATAGGTATCCCAGTAGAAGGTGGATTTTTCGGTTCTCCACCTATCTCCAAAATAACTTCCTAGAGGATGTAGTTTCCCTCCTATCCAACCATCAGGTGATTTGGCAACAAATTGATTATCAATATAAACAAAATAATTAGTTCCATTCCAATATATTCCAAATAAATGCCAACCATAGGTTGAGGTAACATTTGTAACTATTAACGTTCCATTACAAACTTCACTAAAACGTACTGTATAATTTGTCGGGCTATAATTTTCAAAATAACCAACATCTACATATTTACATTGACCTGGATAAACTTCTCCATCTGTCTCAAAGGATTGTACCTGCCTCTCTGGTAAGTTTTCTTTTAAATCAAAAACATATATTTCATAAATATAAGAATCAAAAGGAATATCTGTTCTTCCCAAATAGGCATTCCCTGTTGCACTACCAAATAATTTAACACTAGTATTACCTGTTTTTTTATAATTAGTTGTTATTGAGATCTCAGAACCACCATAATTTTGATAAATAACCCACTGATCCAAATTCTCAAAATCATCAAAAATTACGAAAACCTTGCTTCCGTTACTTTCGCTTTCTGCATTTTCATTTCCATAATACATCTTAACTATTGAATTCCCGTTTGCAGGTATAAAAGGAACTCTTACCCATATTTTTGAATAATTACCATCAATTTTTTCCTCTATCCAATATGGTATTGCTTCTTCCTCACCTGTAGAATCATTACAATAAGTAAATCTTAAATCATCAAAATCAAGTCGCATTGAATCATTATAACTTATATTTACAGCGACTTGATAATCAGCCAAATCTTTACCAGAATTTTCTGTGATGTTTATTATTTTTGCATATTTCCATTCGGTATTCCACCAAGTATCATACGGACATGCAAAAACCGAATTTGTAATAAAAATAAAGGCAAATAAAAACAAATATGCCAAAAATGCTAAATTTTTTATCATTTTCTTAAATTATTTAAACATATTTATAAATTTAACTGATAAAATGTTTAAACATTAAATAAAATTGTTTAGATAATTTGATTTCAAAAATAAAAATAAAAAATTGATTATTATTTTGAGATTTGATTGTTATTTAAAAAAATTCAAGCCATATTGAATTTATGTGTGGTATTTGTGGTTTTCAGGGATTTGAAGATAAAAATCTAATTAAAAAAATGTGTAGAGTTCTTTATCACAGAGGCCCGGATGATGAGGGTTTCTTTTTCGACAAAAACATCATGCTAGGTATACGCCGTCTTAGCATAATAGACATAAAAGGTGGCCACCAACCAATACACAATGAAGATGAAAGCATATGGATAGTTTTTAATGGAGAAATTTACAACTATCTGGAACTGCGCAGTATGCTTGAAGAAAAAGGGCATAAATTCTATACCAAATCAGATACGGAAGTTATAGTTCATTGTTACGAAGAATTTGGGATTGAATGTGTTCACCAACTTAGAGGTGATTTTGCATTTGCTATATGGGACATGAACAAAAAAAGATTGATGTTGGCAAGAGACCGCCTTGGCGTAGCTACTTTGTATTACACGATGATTGACGACTCAATAATTTTTGCCTCAGAAATAAAGGCGTTATTAGAATATGAAAAAATTAAAAAGGAACTCGACTTTAGGGCGCTTCATTATTATTTAACATTCCAATACATACCGTCACCATACACACCTTTTAAAACCATAAAAAAATTGCCACCAGGACATATTTTAATTTGGGAAAAAAGCAAAGCTGAAATTTCAGAATATTGGGATGTGGAAAGCAAAGTTAAAAACTTTTCAGAAGATTACTACACCCAAAAAACGCTTGAAATGTTGAGAGAAAGCATAAAAATACGGATGATTGGTGAAGTTCCTTTGGGCGTTTTTCTTTCAGGAGGACTGGACTCGAGCACGGTTACTGCACTGGCAAGTGAAATGGTAGATGAGCCGCTTAAAACATTCTCTCTTGGAAGCGATAATCCACCAGACAACGAACTCCGTTATGCAAGATTAGTGGCTGAAAAATTCGAGACGGATCACACAGAAGTAATGGTTTATACAGATTCTATAATCAAAAATATTAAAAAAATATTTTGGCACATAGATGAACCGATAGGCGATTCTGCACTGATTCCAGCTTTTTTTATTTACAAATATGCTTCTAATAAAAATATTAAAATAGCTTTGTTTGGTATGGGTGGGGATGAACTTTTCGGTGGATATGATTGTTATAGAAATGCTATTTTTTATCACAGAATTAAACAAATAACACCAAATTTTATAAAACCTCTTATACCGAAGTTTATTTCTTTAATAAATAAAAAACCAGAGGTATTAGCATATGCAAAATTTATTTCTTCAAAAGGCGATGAAATCATCCACAAAAGCCAAGGGTATCTTTTTTATTATGACAAAGATTCACTTTATAACGATTATATGAAAAAAGAAATTAATGGAATAAACCCTGAGGATGAAATAAAAAAATATTTTTTTAGGAAAAATTTTGATTTATTTCACAGATTGTCTTATGTTGATTTGAAAGTGTACGTTCCTGATAATTGCCTTATTGGATTGGATAAAGTTGGTTATGGGAATTCAATTGAAAGCAGAACACCATTACTTGACCATAAACTAGTCGACTTTGCTTTTGAGATTCCTCCAAAATTTAAAATTAAAGGGAAAACCGTAAAATATATTCTTAAGAAAACTATGAAAGATTATTTGCCAGATCCTATTCTTAAAAGAAAGAAATGGGGATTTCCTGCACCGCCAAACTACTGGTTTACTGCAGAAAAAGGTTTCAAGGAATTTGCGAAAAATCTTCTAGATAAATCACAGATAGTGAAAATGTGTTTTAGATATGAAAAAATAGAAGATCTTTTTAAAAAATCTTATTTGCCAAAAGAAAGTCATAAATTGTGGGGTCTAGTAGCTCTGGCTGTATGGTACGAAAATTTCTTTGGAAAATAAACCTTAAAACTTTTAAGTTAAAAATAAAATAACTTATAAGAGGTTGAAACTAATGAAAGTCGTCATACTTTGTGGCGGAATGGGTACAAGAATGAAAGAAGAAACAGAATTCAAACCAAAGCCGCTGGTGCTAATTGGCAAATATCCTATATTATGGCATATAATGAAACACTACTCTTATTACGGTTTTAATGAATTCATTCTTTGTTTGGGTTATAAAGGCGAAATGATAAAAGAGTATTTTTTGAACTATGAATATATGACTAATGATTTCACACTAATTTTAGATGGAAAAAAGACTATCGAGCTTCATAGAAAAGATAATTTTGAAAATTGGAAAATAACTTTTGTTGACACAGGCTTAGAAACTAATACCGGAGGTAGAATAAAAAGAATTGAAAAATTCATAAATGACGATGACTTTTTTTGTACATATGGTGATGGAGTTTCGGATGTTAATCTTTTGAAATTACTCGAATTTCACAAAAAGCATAGAAAAATAGTGACTATGACAGGTCTTCATCCCGTTTCAAAATTTGGTGTTATAAAGGTGGATAAAAACAACATAGCAAACTATTTTGTTGAAAAGCCTGTAATGGATGATTTGATAAGTGGCGGTTATTTCGTGTTTAACAAAAAAATATTTGATTATTTGGATGACAATTCTATACTTGAAAAAGAGCCCTTTGAAATTTTAGCTAAAAAGAGAGAAATAGCAGTATTCAAACACGATGGCTTCTGGATGTGTATGGACACTTACAAAGAAGCACAAAAATTAAATGAAATATGGTATTCTGGCAAGGCGCCATGGAAAATTTGGGAGTGAATTATGAATAAGAATTTTTGGAAGTTGCGTAATGTCTTGGTAACAGGTGCAAGTGGTATAATTGGTTCCTGGCTTACTAAAGAACTTGTAGACCAAGGTGCAGAAGTTACTATTTTATTGAGAGATTTTGTACCAAAATCTTATCTTAATATTTCTGGTTATATAAACAAAGTTAATACTGTACATGGTACCCTTGAGGATTATCTTTCCATAGAAAGAACGCTAAATGAATATGAAATAAGTATAATTTTTCATCTTGGTGCGCAAGCAATTGTAGGAACTGCCAATAGATCCCCTCTCTCTACATTTGAGGCTAATATCAGAGGTACTTGGAATATTCTAGAGGCTGCAAGAAATTCAAAACTAATAGAAGGTGTTATTGTCGCATCAAGTGATAAAGCTTATGGCGAGCATGATAAACTACCGTATAAAGAAGATTTCCCACTGAAAGGAAGGTACCCGTATGATGTTTCAAAATCATGCGCAGATTTGATAGCACAAAGCTATTATCACACTTATAGTCTTCCTGTTTCAATCGCAAGATGCGGAAATGTTTATGGCGGAGGAGATTTTAATTACAATAGAATAGTTCCTGGTACTATAAGATCATTATACTTAAATGAAAACCCTATTATAAGAAGTGATGGAACCTTAGTAAGAGATTATATTTATGTAAAGGATGTTGTCTCTGCTTATATTACAATAGCAGAAAACATAACAAAACCTTCTGTTAAAGGTGAAGCTTTCAATTTTGGAAACAATGACCCTAAAACTGTTATAGAAATTGTAAATATAATAACACAACTTATGAGGAAAAATATCAAACCAAAAATTCTGAATATAGCAAAAGGTGAAATAAAAAAACAATATCTTTTATGCAAAAAAGCTTATGATGTGTTTAGTTGGAAACCATCATATTCGCTTGAAAATGGTTTAAAAGAAACTATAGAGTGGTATTTAGATTTCTTCAAAAATCATACTAAATTATGAAAATGGAAAATAGGAACAGGTTTGAAGGTAAAAGAATATTGGTTACTGGAGGAAGTGGTTTTATAGGTTCTCATTTAGTTAAAAAACTTTTACAGCTCGAAGCCGATGTTTATGTGTTAATCAGACCGTCCTCAGATACATTTAGAATAAACGAATGTCTAGATAAAATTCATGTTATCAAAGGAGACTTGGAAGATTTTAATAATTTAAAAAAAGATATTGAAAAAATAGAGCCTGAAATTATTTTTCATTTGGCTGCTTATGTAAACAGAGAAAGAAGTTTTGAAAATGCAGAAAAATGTATAAAAATAAATGTTAATGGAACCGTAAACCTTCTGAAATCATTGGAAAAAATAAATTATGAAAGATTTGTAAATACAGGGACATGTGAAGAATACGGAAATATAAAGGCTCCTTTTAAGGAAGATTATTTAGTTAAACCACCTTCTCCATATTCAGCGTCAAAAACTGCAAGTGTGTTGTTTTGTCAAGCATATCATAACATTTACGGTTATCCTATTGTTAATTTAAGGCCTTTCTTGACTTATGGACCATTCCAAGATGAAAAAATGTTTATACCACAAGTAATACTATCTTGTTTTAGAGGCAAAAATTTTGAAATGACAGGTGGGAAACAAGGAAGAGATCCGACTTATATTGACGATGTAATTGATGGATATCTCAAAGCATCATATAAAAAAGCAGCCATAGGTGAGATTATAAATCTTGGTTATGGTAAGGAATACAAAATTAAAGAAATAGCAAAAATGATAAATAATTTGATGGGAAATCCGATAAAAATTTTAGTAGGAAAAAAACCATATATGGAAAACGAGATATGGCACTTATATTGTAGCAATGAAAAAGCTAAAAAAATATTGAATTGGACGCCAAAAATTGGGCTTAAAGAAGGACTTATAAAAACCATAAATTGGTACAAGCAAAATTTAAGGTGGTTTGCGTGAATGAAAAAAAAATAAGAAAAGAGATTTTTTTAAAAATAAAAGAAATTTATAATTTGCAAAAAGCTAGAACTAAATTTATACCAGGAAAAACAAAGATACATTACAGTGGTCGAGTATATAATGAAAAGGAAATGATAGTTGCGGTTGATGCCATCCTTGATTTTTATCTAACATTTGGTAAAAGAGGTTTGAATTTTGAAAAGAAATTCGCAAAAATTAACAAGACCAAGTACACTATTCTTGTTAATTCCGGTTCTTCTGCCAATCTTGTTGCAGTTTCAACAATATGTTCAAAAAATATTAAAAATCATCTCAAACCAGGAGATGAAGTTATTACACCTGCAGTAACATTTCCTACTACAGTAAATCCAATTATACAAAATAATCTTATCCCTGTATTTGTTGATGTTGATTTAGGTACATACAATATGAATATCGAATTAATGAAAGAGGCTACAACAAAAGAAACTAAGGCAATAGTTATACCTCATACACTTGGAAATCCAAATGATATGAAAGAAGTTATGGATTTTGCAAAAGAAAAAAACCTTTTTGTTATTGAGGATGCATGCGATGCACTTGGTTCAAAATTAAATGGAAAATTTTGTGGAACATTTGGTGACATGGGTACTTTCAGTTTTTATCCTGCCCACCATATAACAATGGGAGAAGGTGGAGCGATAATAACAAACGACTATATGTTGGCAAAGACTGCTAGATCAATAAGAGATTGGGGAAGAGATTGCTTCTGCGAACCTGGGAATACAAATCCAAATGGTGCTTGTGGTAATAGGTTTAATTTTAAAATTAATGGCATTCCATATGATCATAAGTATATCTATTCTAACATCGGATACAATCTTAAGGTATTGGATATTCAAGCTGCTATTGGCTTAGCGCAATTGAAAAAATTGCCAAAATTTGAAAAGGCACGCAAAAAAAATTTTAGAATACTCTATAACATTTTGGAAAAATATGAAGACTTTTTCATATTGCCAAAATGGTTACCTAATGCCGACCCATCTTGGTTTGCATTTCCTATTACCATAAAGGAAAATGCCCCTTTTAACAGAGAAGAATTAATAAGATATCTAGAAAGTAAACAAATAGAAACAAGGCTCCTGTTCGCAGGAAATATTATACGACAGCCCGCATATTCGGGAATTAAATACAGAATTCACAAAAAACTTGTCAATTCTGATTTTATAATGAAAAATACATTTTTTATAGGTGTTTACCCTGGTATAACAAACGAAATGATGAGTTATATCGAAACTTGTTTTAAAAATTTTTTAAGCAAATTTAAGTGATGTAATGAAAAATAAAAAAATAAAAGTTTGTATGATGGCAAGGGTTACAACTGCTCATTCTAGGGGAGGGATGGAAAGGCACACACAGATTGTTTGCGAAGAATTAGCCAAACTTGGTGTTGATATCCACTTAATAGCGCCATCTTACGATGGTAAAGAGCATGACATAGTTGAAAATGGTGTAAATATACATTATGTTGATACAAAACCACCAGATTCAAGGTTTATGTGGAATCCTATCTGGTCCCACAAAGCTTATAAAAAATTCAAAGAACTCGACAAAAAAATAAGATTTGATATATTTCACTCTCAAGCAAGTGGTGGTATTCCTTTTTTGATACATGATCCTTTCAGAAAAAGGAGGTTAAAAAAAGTTATAACCTTACACGGCACTATAATTGATTCTTTTAGGTCTCATTTATTTGAGTTTATATATGAAAAATCTTTAAAATCAATGCTTAAACTATTGTTTTATACATTTTTTGAGGGTGCTTTTCAAATAATATTATTTTTTCTTTATAGACGTTCGGACATTATTATAGCAACAAGTAGATTACAATTTAAAAATATCAAAAAAGTTTACATAGTCAAGGAGAAAAAAGTTAAAATTATAGAAAATGGTATAAATACTTCTCTTTTTTCACCTAAAAATAAAGATGAAAAAATAGAAAAATTACTTAGAAAAAATCCCAAGGAAAAAATACTTTTTTGGGTAGGAAGGATGGATAAGCAGAAGGGTCCACAAATTGGAATAATGGGAATGAAAAAAATTATTGAAAAAATACCGGAAACGAAACTTTATATAATGGGCAATAAAGATGGATGTTATAAAGAACTTGTAAATTTAACCAAAAAATTGTCTCTTGAAAAAAATGTTATTTTTTTGGACAGCGTGAAATACGAAGAGTTGCCAAAATACATAAATGCTTGTGATATATATATTCACCCAACTCTGAGGGACGAAGCTGCCCCACTTGTTTTGCCACAAGCTATTGCATGTGGAAAACCTGTTGTAGCAAGTAGAATTGGAGGTAATCTCGAGGTAATTATAGACGGTAAGAATGGTCTACTTTTTGAAACAGGCAATACTGATGATTTTTCAGAAAAAGTAGTAAAACTTCTGAGTAACGATAAATTAAGAGAGAGAATGGGTAAAGAAGCAAGAAAAATAGCTCTTAAAAAATTCAGCTCAGAAAGAATGGGCAAAATGTTGTTGGATGTTTATAAAAAATTGTTAAATATTTAGTCAAAATTAGAGTAAATCTCAATATCATCTATTTGATCAATTTTTTTATAGTTCTTTATTATATAATCATAAACAATTCTAAATTTCTGAGATGATAAATAACTAAATGGTCCTTCTAGTCTTTTAAAATCAGCCTCTCTGCGAGTTTGCAAAAAAATTAATTTTGGCTTTTTTGTTCCAAATCTTTCACAGCTTCTAAGCTCAACCGATTTGTAAATTCCTCTTCAGTGTACCAATCAACTTTTGTAGGATTTTTTTTCTTTCAGTTAAATAATAAATTACTGGGAAATCCGGAAAAATAAAAATATAATCATTTTCATCTGTATTTTTTTGTATATAATCAACCAAATTATCAATTTTTTTAACATTATTTT
>Ga0078972_1000728_pt1 | contig 135062 bp, 123 predicted proteins | sample YelNatPaOPGAMG01_FD_67568 | JGI IMG/M metagenome (GOLD analysis project Ga0078972, IMG submission 67568) | Hot spring thermophilic microbial communities from Obsidian Pool, Yellowstone National Park, USA - OP-RAMG-01 (SPADES assembly) (version 2) | ecosystem: Environmental > Aquatic > Thermal...
AGAACGGGGACAAGACTGTGCTGACCTGCGACTGGGGCACGGCCATCTCCAAGAATCCGTTCCTGGAGTTCCGTTTCAAGGGTGGCAAATCCGGCGACAAAGTGACCGTGTCCTGGATCGATAACAAGGGCGATACGTCCACTGCAGACACCACGGTGTCCTGATGCATCCCGTGCGCGAGGCCTTTCGGCCTCGCGCATTCTGGTTTATTCACCGCTGCGAGGAGACTATGAGAAACCGTACAAAAAAAGCCGCTATGCTGGCCGGTGTTGCTCTGCCTGCCATGTTGTGGGCTGGCGTACTGACACACCAAGCTCAGGCTGCCGAATCCCTCACTCAGGAAGGCAATGGCTATCTGGCCCTGATGAACGAGATGGGCGGTAACCCTGCCGATTTCAATATCGATGATGGCAAGAAGCTCTGGACCGAGAAACGCGGACCCAAGAAGGCTTCGATGGAACAGTGCAATCTGGGTCTTGGCCCGGGCGTGCTCAAGGGCGCCTATGCACAGCTCCCCCGCTATTTTGCCGACACGGGCAAGGTGCAGGATCTGGAATCACGCCTGATCACCTGCATGGAAACCCTTCAAGGTTTCACCGAACAACAGGCTGAGCACGATGCGTTTGCCAAGGAAAGTGGCAATGCGACGCCCTTGGTCAATATGGCGATGTACGTTGCCCACGAATCGGACAACATGAAGATCGCCATTCCGCAGAACACGCCGGAAGAAAAGCTGGCCTACGAAAACGGCAAGAAGCTGTTCTTCTACCGCGCTGGCCCTTTCAGCTTCTCCTGTGCGACCTGCCACTCCGAGAGTGACAAGAGAATCAAGATCTCCGCGCTCCCCAACTTGACGATGACCGGTCCAAAGGGAGCTGCCGTGTCTTATGCCACTTGGCCGGCCTATCCGAATTCGCAAGGTGTTGCCCGTACGCTCGAGTGGCGCATGTTGGCCTGCTTCCGTCAGCAACGCTTCCCCATGCCCAAGATGACCTCCAATGCGGTCATCGACCTGATCACCTACATGGGTGTGAATTCGAACGGCGCGACTCTGCACACGCCGTCGTTCAAGCGCTGAGACCTGAGGAGACAACATGAAAAGAACCACTTTGTTCGTACTCATGACGGCAGCGGCCGGCGTTCTTGGCGGCTGTGCAGGCATGAATCAATCCGCCTCCACCAGCGGCAATCCTTTCGATACTGAGTCGTTTCAAAGCATTTTGAAGAACGACTTTGCGCCCAAGGGCCAAGCCAAGCTCGATCGTCTGGTGCAGACCAAACAGCAGTACGAGTGCTCCAAGTACGAGTACCTGGGCAAACCCATGCCGGCCGAGATGAGAAAGAAGCTTGAATCCGAAGCCATGGCCGGTATCGTCTATCCCAAGGACGGTCAATACATGGGTGACTGGAAAGCTGGCCTGAAGATTGCTCAGGACGGTAAGGGCTTGCAGTGGAGCGACGATCCCTCCAAGCCGAGCGGTGGCAACTGCCTGGCCTGCCATGAGATGATCAAGAATGATCCATCCCAGGGCAATCTCGGTCCCTCACTGGTGGATTACGGCAAGCTGCGTGGTAATAGTGAAGCCATCCTGAAATACACTTGGGGCCGGATCTATGACTCCGCTGCTTACAACGCCTGCAGCTGGATGCCGTCTTTCGGCGCTCATAAGATCCTGACTGAGCAGCAGATGAAGGATGTCATGGCGCTTCTGATGGATCCGAAGTCTCCTGTCAACGCAAACTAATAATAATTAGCTTCAATTTGAGTGGCGCCCGCCTGATCGCTATGGATTTGGCGGGCTTTTTATTTTTTGAAGAGGATATTTGAATGAGCCTGACCCGTCGTGAATTTATGGGTGTCCTTGCTGCTGCAGCAGCCACCGGTTTTCCCATGACCCGTGAAGCAACTGCTGCGGAGGTCAAGAGTCTATATAACCCGCCAAAGACGGGTAATGTGCACTTTTTGCACATGACGGATAGCCACGCTCATTTGCGTCCTGTTTATTTCCGCGAGCCGAATGTGAACATCGGTATCGCCAGCATGGAAGGGCATCTGCCTCACCTTGTGGGTACAAATTACCTCAAACGCGTCGGCTTCAAGCCCAATACCCGTGAGGCTTATGGATTTACCTACCTCGATTTCGAGCGTGCGGCCAAGCAATACGGCAAGATGGGGGGCTATGCCCACATTGCGACACTGGTCAAGCAATTGAAGGCGTCGCGCCCGGGCGCTTTACTGCTTGATGGTGGCGACACATGGCAGGGAACTGCGTTGTCACTGTGGACCAAGGGCCAAGACATGGTTGATGCGCAGTTGAAACTGGGCGTTGACGTGATGACCGCACATTGGGAATTCACCTACGGCCAAGACCGAGTCAAGGAAATCGTCAACAAGGATTTCAAGGGCAAGATTGATTTTGTCGCGCAGAACGTTAAGACGGCGGACTTTGGCGACCCGGTATTTCCGAATTATGTGATGAAGCAGATGAATGGTGTGCAGGTTGCCATCATCGGTCAGGCTTTCCCTTATACGCCAATTGCAAATCCGGGCTATTTGATTCCCGACTGGACTTTCGGTATTGATACCGACCACATGCAAAAAGTGGTCAAGGAAGTCAAGCAGAAGGGGGCACAGCTCGTCGTTGTCATCTCCCACAACGGCATGGACGTGGACCGTAAGATGGCCAGTCTGGTCGAAGGAATCGACTGCATCTTTGGTGGCCACACGCATGACGGTGAGGCCGTTGCTGTGGAAATTCGTCGTCCATCGGGCGGCATGACCTTGGTGACGAATGCGGGCTCTCACGGCAAGTTCATGGGTGTGATGGATTTTGACGTCCGTGGCGGCAAGATGGTGGGCTACAAGTACAAGCTGCTGCCGGTGTTCTCGGAATTGCTGCCTGCTGATCCGGAGATGGAAGCGCTCATCACCAAGCTGCGTGCCCCGTATGAGAGCAAGCTCACTGAAGTGCTTGCACATACCGAAGGTCTGCTGTATCGCCGCGGTAATTTCAATGGCACTTGGGACCAATTGGTCGTCGATGCGATGCTGGCTGTACGCGGTGGTGATCTAGCGTTTTCCCCTGGTTTCCGCTGGGGCGGGAGTCTGCTGCCTGGGGCGCCCATCACCCGCGAAGACATGATGACCCAGCTTGCCATTACCTACCCGTACTGCACCTTGTCCGATATGACCGGTGAGACGGTGAAGAACGTGATGGAAGACGTTTGCGACAACTTGTTCAACCCGGACCCTTACTATCAGCAAGGTGGAGACATGGTTCGACTCGGTGCCTTGGAGTACACCTGCGCACCGAAGGAGAAGATTGGGAATCGCATTCAGGACATGCGCCTAGGCGGCAAGCCGATTGACCCGAAGAAAACCTACAAGGTGGCGGGCTGGGCGCCGGTGCAACAAGCCAGCGCGACTCCGGACAACCCGCCGATTTGGGATATTGTTGAGGAATATCTCAAGAATCAGAAAGTCATCAAGCCCTTGAAGGTCAACGAGCCCAAGCTCGTTGGTGTCAAGGGCAATCCTGGCTTGGCGAGCTACAACAAGATGTTCTGATTTCCCAGTCTTGGTGCTCTCTGCAAGCAGCCCGCTCTTTGCGGGCTGTTTATTTTGCATCGGTGCAGCATGAATTCATTTGCGACTTGAAGAAGATTTCTCAAGTTTTTGATCTTGCTACTTATTCAGGCGTTTGATACGCTATCCAAAAATTCTTCATTTTGAGCTTTTGCCGATATGCGCCCGCCCTTTTTTCATACCTTGTTTCGCCTGCAGGGGCTGCTGCTTGTCTCGGTTCTTCTCCTATCTTTGGGCAGCTCGCCAGTTTTTGCCGCAGTCAACAAAGAAATCAATCGGCAAGCCGCCAAGCAGCAGACTGAAAAAAAGCAGTCAGTGAAATCGTTGAGGGAAGCGCGGCTGCAGAAGCTGAAAAAGCCGATTGCGACTGCGCGTCCGACTCATCAGGTCGTTTCCAGATCTGGCGCAAAGCGTAAGTCAGTGGGTATTGTGGAGCGTGATCGTCTCGCCCAAAGGCGAGTGGTTGCAAAGTCGCGTACGAACCAACGCGCGACTTCTACTTTGGCGGCACAAGCGAAAATATTCCATGCAGTCGGATCGCGTCGTCCTGATCCGCAAATTCTGAAAACAGCTCTCGTTTCTGGCGCGGCGTCCTCAGTAGTGCGTGCGACAGACAAATTGCAGGTTTCGGCAGCGTCAACGGCGGCAAATGATGATCCCCTGTCGCTGCGCTCTGGGTCTGCCTTGGTGGTCGATGAGGGCACGGGACGCATCCTCCTGAGCAAAAACGCGGATATCGCGCGCCCGATTGCTTCACTTACCAAGCTGATGACAGCGGCGGTCATCCTAGATGCTCACCAGACGATGGATCAGGTGATCGAGATCACCGATGCGGACATTGACACGCTGAAATGGAGTGCGTCGCGTCTGCGCCCTGGGACAAAACTCACCCGGGAAGAAATGCTCAAACTAGCCCTGATGTCATCGGAAAACAGGGCCGCGCATGCTTTGGCGAGAAATTATCCCGGCGGACTGGCTGCCTTCATTTCGGCAATGAATGCCAAGGCGCGGGCATTGGGTATGAATTCCACGCGTTATGTTGAGCCGACTGGTTTGTCGCCGCAGAATGAGTCGACCGCGCATGATCTTGCCCTTCTGGTCAAAGCGGCTTATCACTACCCCTTGATCCGCGACTTTTCAACCCACCCGGAAAGTGAAGTAGATGTCGGTCAGCGCACGCTGCAATTCCGCAATACCGACCATCTGGTGTTCAATCGCGGCTGGGACATCCTGCTGCAAAAAACCGGCTACATCAACGAAGCGGGGCACTGCCTTGTTTTGCAGACCAAGTTTGAGGGGCGCAGGGTGATTGTGGTCCTGCTCGATGCCTGGGGAAAATATTCACATTTTGGCGATGCACAGCGTATTCGCACTTGGCTGCAAGCCAGGGGATTCAATTCATTGCATGACCCGGCTCCTACGGTTGGAGACGCGACGACACACTCCGCCTCAGAGCCAAGTTTTGTGCGCACCGCGCTTATGGAAAAGGTGCCTGCAGCGATTGGCGAGTGAGCACTGGGGATTGATGGCAGAAGCACGTTCAGCCCGAACGCTAGCGACGTAATCCTCTATAACCCAGTGCGGCAGAAATGTGTTGGGCAGTCGCTCGCACCTTCTCCAGCCAGTCTTCCATCAGACGATCTGCGGGTGCCGAGAGTGACAGCCCGGCGATCAGTTCGCCATCATCGTTGTAAATGCCAGCCGCCATGCAGCGCACGCCGAGCTCGAGTTCCTCGTTGTCGCGCGCATAGCCTTCCTGACGAACCTTGCCAAGTTCCCGTTCGAGTTGCTGCGGATTGGTGATGCTGTTGCGTGTTTGCCCCGCCAGGCCAGTGCGCAGACTGTAGGCCTTGACGCGCTGAGCATCGTCTGCCGCGAGGAACAACTTGCCCACGGATGTCAGGTGCAGTGGCGCCCGCCCGCCGACGGAACGAACAACCTGCATGCCGGAATGCTCGCTATAGGTGCGTTCGATGTAGACGATCTCGTCCCCTTGACGCACACTGAGATTGACTGGTTGATGGGTGAGTCGGTGAAGCTCTCGCATGGGGCCTAGCGCCGCATCCCGCACGTTCAGCCGCGCCTTCACCAGATTGCCATATTCAAGCAAACGCATGCCCAGACGGTAAGTGCCGGCATCGACTCGTTCCACCAGATGCCCCACCACAAGATCGTTGAGAATGCGATGCGCAGTGGAGGGATGCAGCCCGGTGGCAGCGCCGATATCCTTGAGTTGCATCGGGTCGGGATTGCGCGCCAGAACATCAAGCACAGCAAAAGCACGTCCGAGCACCTGAATCGTCGGCTCCGCAGCCTGAACCACCGGTTCGGCCGGTTTGGGGATTGAGGATTGTTGCATTGCGGAAATTTTATAGACCGGAATGCGTTTTTGCCTACCGGAAAAACGTGGGATGAGAAGTCGCAGCCGAGCTGCAGTCCTTCGTCAGCAAGTCACAAGCCACCCGGTTGATAATGACCGAATGAAAAAACGCGTAGGACTCTTCATCACTTGCCTAGCCGATGTGATGCGGCCCAGCATACCAATGGCCGCAGTCGAGCTGCTGGAAGATGCACACTTTGAAGTGCATGTGCCCATGGCGCAAACCTGTTGCGGTCAACCGGCCTACAACTCCGGTGACCGCCGCACGGCATTGATGCTGGCAGAAAAGTTTTTGGACGAATTTGAAGGTTTCGACTACACAGTGGCCCCATCCGGCTCCTGTATGGGCACCATCAAGACCCACTATCCAGATGTGCTCAAGGACCAGCCCGATCTGCTGCGTCGCTTTGCCGCCATCCAACCACGGCTGTACGAGTTGACAGATTTTCTAGTGAACGTTGCAGGTCTGTGCCAGGTTCCCGGCCAGTTCGAGGGGGAGGTGACCTATCACGACTCCTGCTCGGGATTGCGCGAGCTGGGCATCAAGCAGCAACCGCGTCGGCTCCTTGCGTTGGTGCCAGGGTTGAAGCTGCGCGAGATGGAGCATTGCGAACAGTGCTGCGGCTTTGGCGGCACGTTCGCGGTGAAATATGGCAACGTCTCGGCCAAGATTGCCGACGACAAGTGCGTCAACATCCAGGCGACCAAGGCGCGCGCCGTGGTGCTCGGTGATCTGGGCTGCATGCTGCAGATCGAAGGGCGGCTGCGACGGCAGGGCGACAACACGACCCAGGTGCTGCACATCGCCGAAGTCCTCACAGGAAAGTATTGACCATGCAATCGCAGACCATGCAGTTCAAGGCGCGCGCCGGGCAGAAACTTGCCGATCAGCGGCTGCAGCAAAACCTGAAAAAACTGTCCACCAAATTTGTCACTGGGCGGGCTGCAGCCATTGCTGCGCTCGACGGATTCGATGACATTCGGGATGCTGCAGTGCGCCGGCGCAATCTGGCGCTGAACACGCTGGATGTCTGGCTGGAACGGTTTGAAGCCGAGGCGCAGCGCCGCGGAACCACCGTGCTCTGGGCGCAGACTCCGCAGGAGGCGGCCAACCTGGTGGTGAGCATCGCGCGTCAACACGGCTGTACCCGGGCGATCAAATCCAAGTCCATGGTGTCGGAGGAAATCGGGTTGAACGCCGCAATGGAGGCGGCCGCAGTGCAGGTGACCGAAACCGATCTGGGCGAATATATCCTGCAGATCAACGGCAACGAGCCGCCGTCGCACATCATTGCCCCGGTGGTACACAAGGACAAGGAGGAAATCGCCGACCTGTTCGCCAAGGTGCACCACACCGCGCGCAAGACCGATATTCCCCAGATGACGCGCGAAGCGCGCGAGGTGCTGCGAGCGAAGTTTCTCGCTGCGGACATGGGGATCACCGGCGGCAACTTCATTGTGGCCGAGACCGGCTCGGTCGCGCTGGTGACCAACGAGGGCAACGAGGGCATGTGCACCATCCTGCCGCGGGTGCATGTGGCGGTGACCGGCATCGAGAAGGTGCTGCCCACACTCGAGGATCTGGCGGCGGTGATGCGGCTGCTGCCGCGCTCGGCCACCGGGCAGACCATCAGCAACTATTTTTCGGTGCTCACCGGGCCGAAGCGCGACGGCGATCTCGACGGCCCCGAACACATGTACGTGGTGCTGCTCGACGGTGGGCGCAGCAGCCTGATGGGCGGGGCGTTTGCCGAGATGCTGCGCTGTATCCGTTGCGGGGCGTGCATGAATCATTGCCCGGTCTATCAGAAAATCGGCGGGCACACCTATGGTTGGGTCTATCCCGGCCCGATGGGGTCGGTGCTGACGCCAAGCTACCAGGGGCTGGAAACCACGCAAGATTTGCCGCAGGCCGCAACGCTGTGCGGGCAGTGCCAGGTGGTCTGCCCGATGAAAATTCCGCTGCCCGATCTGCTGCGCAAACTGCGCGAACAGCAGTTCGAGCGCGGGCTGCGCCCTGGCATGGAGCGCTGGGCGCTACGCATCTGGAGCTATGCGGCGCGGCACCCCTGGCTGTATCGGTCAGGGGCGAGGCTGACCTCGCGCGTGCTGCGTCTGCTGGGTGGCGAGCGCAAGCGGCTGCAGCAGCTGCCGGGGGCGGGTGGCTGGACGGCTTATCGCGATCTGCCAGTGCCGTCACAGGCCACGTTCAAACAACAGTTCGCGCAGCGCGCCCGAGAGAAGAACCCGGCGTGAATGCTTGCAGCGTCAGCTGCTGGGCTGCAGGGGATCGAACCAGCAGCCGTCGCGGTAGATTTCGAACGGCGTGAAGTTGGACTTGTAGGCCATCTTGCGGCTGTGGGCGATCCAGTAGCCGAGATAGACATGCGGCAGCTGCATGGCGCGCGCCTGCTCGATCTGCCACAGTACGTTGTAGGTGCCGTAGCTGCTGTGCGGGTCTGTGGTCTCGAAAAAGGTGTAGACCGCGGATAGGCCGTCGGAGAGCACATCGACCACCGACACCATCTTGAGCGCCCCGAATTCCTCGCCCGGCTGCGCCGGCGTGCGGAACTCGACCAGCCGCGTATTCACACGGCTTTGCAGCAGGAACTGCGCGTATTGGTCGACGCTGTCGTGATCCATGCCGCCGCCGGTGTGACGCGCGGCTTGGTAGCGCAGGTAGAGCTGGTAATGCTCGGGGATGAAACTCAACTTGAGCACGCGCACCTTGAGGTCGTCATGTCGTTTCCAGACGCGCTTTTGCGCGCGGTTCGGGCTGAACTGTGCAGCGAGCACCCGAATGGGCAGGCAGGCCTGGCAGTCCTCGCACTGCGGGCGATACGTGAACAGCCCGCTGCGGCGAAATCCGGCGCGCACCAAGTCGGAATACACGTCGGCATTGATCAGGTGGCTGGGCGTGGCCACCTGAGAACGTGCCTGCCGCCCAGGCAGATAGCTGCAGGGATAGCTCGCCGTGGCGTAGAACTGCAGGGTGGTGAGCGGAAGTTCCTTGGGGTGTGTCACAGCCAGCGCGCGCAATCGGTGAGGAAGGTGTTTTGATCATACTGCCAGCCCTGCACCGCGGGCAGCGACGTGGTTACCTCCACATGCCGCAGGAAGTCTTCGCGCGGGATGGGGGCCGCGCCCATCTGCGCCAGGTAGTCGGTCTGCTGCTGGCAGTCGATCATGTCGATGCCTTCTCGCAGGCATAGCCCGCATAGCGCCATCAACAGGGTCTTGGAGCCGTCGGGTACGGTGGTGAACATCGACTCGCCGTAGAACATGCGGCCGATGCATACGCCGTAAAGACCGGCGCGTAGATGCTCTGTCTCCCACAGCTCGAAGCTGTGCGCCAGCCCGCGCGCATGCAGCGCGGTGTAGGCCGCCAACATCTCAGGGGTGATCCAGGTGCCCATTGCTGCGCGCTGCGCGCCGCATTGCTGCATCACCTGTGAAAAGGACGAGTCAATGCGCAGTTGCACATCGGGGTGACGCGCAAAGCGCCGGGCAGATTGTCTGAGCGAGCGCGTCACCCGCAGCTGCGCGGGGCGCAGCACCATGCGCGGGTCGGTGCTCCACCACAGAATCGGCTCGCCGGGGCTGAACCACGGGAAAATGCCGCGCCGATAGGCGCGCTCGAGCATGTCCGCACTGAGCCGTCCGCCGGCGGCGAGCAAGCCGGGGAAAGGCGACAATGCGGGCATGGCCTGCGAGGCAGGCGGAAAATCGTCTCCTGGAGCCAGCCGGGGGATTTGCCAGTTCATCGCGTCATTCTGGAGGCGTGCATCATGTCAATTTACCAATTCGCCAACTGGCGGCCCGAGATCGCGGCGGATGCCTATGTCGCTCCAGGGGCGCATGTCATGGGGCGGGTGCGGCTGCAGGCGCGCGCCAGTGTCTGGTTCGCCGCGGTACTGCGGGGTGACAACGAGCCGATCGACATCGGCGAGGAGTCGAATGTGCAGGACGGATCAGCGCTGCACACCGATCCGGGCTATCCGCTCACCGTCGGTGCGCGCGTGACCATCGGTCATCAGGCCATGCTGCATGGCTGCACCATCGGCGAGGGCAGCCTGATCGGCATCCAGGCGGTCATTCTTAACGGCGCCGAAATCGGCCGCAATTGCCTGGTCGGCGCCGGTGCACTGGTGACCGAGGGCAAGGTGTTTCCCGACGGCGTGCTCATTCTCGGCACGCCTGCACGCGTGGCGCGTGCGCTGACGCCACAGGACATTGCCGTGATGCACGCCAACACCCAACACTATGTCGCGCGCGCCGCGCGCTTCGCCGAAGAACTCCAACTGATCCAACCATGAACGATCAACTTGTCAAATTCATGCTCGGCACGGGCCATGTCCGCGGCGTGCTGGTGCGGCTGGACGCCACCTGGGCCGAGCTACAAAGGCGCCGCAACTACCCGCAGGCGATCTCCGCACTGGTCGGACAGATGGCCGCGGCAAGCACGCTGATGGCGGGTAGCCTCAAGTTTGACGGCGCGCTGGTGCTGCAGATCCAGGGCGACGGACCGCTGAAACTCGCGGTGGCCGAATGCCAGCCGGATTTCGGCGTGCGCGCCACGGCCAAGATGGCTGACGATCTGCCTGATGATGCCGCGTTGCCCACGGATCTGGCCGCGCTGGTCAATCTGCATGGCAAGGGCCGCTGTGCGATCACGCTCGATCCGCGCAATCCCGAATCGGGGCTGCAGCCTTACCAGGGCATCGTCGCGCTGACCGATCCGCAGGGGGCGACCTTGCCGTCGCTTGCGGCCATGCTGGAGCAGTATCTGGCGCAGTCGGAACAGATCGACTCCGTGCTGATGCTGGCGAGCAACGAGCAGACTGTTTGCGGCCTGCTGCTGCAGCGCATGCCCGTTGCGCAGCACGCTGCAGAAGGTGCCGCACAGCCCGAGGAAGACTACGCCCGGGCGCGCCATCTGGCCGCCACGCTGACATCCGAGGAATTGCTGCAGCTTGCGCCAGAAGACATTTTGCGGCGTCTTTTCTGGGAAGAAGAGGTGCGCGTGTTCGAGCCGCAGTCGCCGCGTTTTCATTGCACCTGTTCGCGCGAGCGCGTGGCCGGCATGCTGCGCATGCTGGGTCGCGATGAGGTGGAGGCCATCCTTGCCGAGCAAGGCGAGGTGGATGTGCGTTGCGAGTTCTGCGGCCAGGGCTATGCGTTCGACGCGATCGACGCCGCTCAGGTGTTTCTCAACACCTTGACGCAACCGCCCGTGGCGTCAAACCGTCATTGATGATTTGATGGCGACGAGGCCACTGTACCGGCTGGCAGGCTGCTGGCGCGTGTGGGCGGCACGATTTGCACAAAGATTTCATCGGGCTTGACCATGCCCATTTCGCGGCGGGCCTGGTCCTGCACGCCACTCAGACCCGATTTCAGATCCTGCACCTCCGCGCTGAGGCGGTCGTTCGCCTGCTGCGCCAGCAGGTTGGCCTTATTCTGCTGTGCCAGTTGGTTCTGCAGCCGCTGCACCGCAAACCAGCCGCGCTCGCCAAACCACAGCGGCCACTGCAAGAGCAGCAGCAGGCTGACGAGCAAGACGGTGACCCAGCGCACGGTGCGGTCGCCTCAGGCGGGGCGCGATCAGCGCAGGTTGTAGAACACGTCGCGGCCGAGGAAGCGGGCGGTCTCGCCCAGGTTTTCCTCGATGCGCAGCAGCTGGTTGTACTTGGCGATGCGGTCGCTGCGCGACAGCGAGCCGGTTTTGATCTGCCCGGCGTTGGTGGCCACGGCGATGTCGGCGATGATGCTGTCTTCGGTTTCGCCCGAGCGGTGCGACACCACCGCGGTCCAGCCCGCGCGCTTGGCCATCTCGATCGCGGCGAAGGTCTCGGTGAGCGTGCCGATCTGATTGACCTTGATGAGGATGGAGTTGGCCAGTTTGTCGGCGATGCCGTTTTTCAGGATGGAGGTATTGGTGACGAAAATGTCATCGCCCACCAGTTGCACCTTCTTGCCAAGACGTTCGTTCAGCCGCTTCCAGCCGTCCCAGTCCTGCTCGGCCAGGCCGTCTTCGATCGACACGATGGGATATTTCCCCAGCCAGTTCTCGTAGAAATCGATCATCTCCTCGGTGGACAGCGTCAGACCTTCGCCTTCGAGGTGGTACTTGCCGTCTTTGTAGAACTCGCTCGACGCGGGGTCGAGGGCAATGGCGACCTGCTCACCTGGACGGTAGCCTGCCTTCTCGATGGCTTCGACGATGAGTTGCAGCGCCGCCTCGTGGTTGGCGACGTTCGGCGCGAAGCCGCCTTCGTCGCCCACGGTTGTGGGTAGGCCGCGGTCGTTGAGGATGCCCTTGAGCGCGTGGAACACCTCGGCGCCGTAGCGCAGCGCCTCGTGGAAGTTGGGCGCGCCCACCGGCATGATCATGAATTCCTGCATGTCCAGACTGTTGTTGGCATGCGCGCCGCCGTTGATCACGTTCATCATCGGCACCGGCAGTTCGCGCGCTGCAAAGCCGCCGAGGTATTGATAAATCGGCATGCCGGCTTCTTCCGCCGCCGCCTTGGCCACGGCCATGCTCACCGCCAGAAGGGCATTGGCGCCCAGCCGCGACTTGTTGTGCGTGCCGTCGAGGTCGATCAGCGTCTGGTCGAGGAAGGTCTGCTCGGTGGCGTCCAGGCCCATCACCGCTTCGGTGATTTCGGTGTTGATGTGCTCGACTGCACGCAGCACGCCCTTGCCGCCGTAGCGCGACTTGTCGCCGTCACGCAGTTCCATGGCTTCGCGCGTGCCAGTGGATGCTCCCGACGGCACCGCAGCGCGGCCGATGAAGCCGGTCTCCAGCACCACGTCGCACTCGACGGTGGGGTTGCCGCGGCTGTCGAGGATTTCGCGGGCGGTCAGGTCAACGATGGCACTCATGAAAACTCCTGTTCGGGGAATGGTGTGGTGGATGGAAAAATGGGCAATCGGGCGTCACACGCCTTGCACGGCGATCATGCGCATGGTCGCGGCGACGGTACGGGCTTGGCGCGCGAGCTGATATTCGGCGCTATCGTAGAAGGCGTGCGCCGCAGCCATGTCGGGGAATTTGAGCAGTACGATCCGGCTGGGCGACCAGTTGCCTTCGAGCACTTCGACGGCGCCGCCGCGGATGCAGACTTCGGCACCATGCGCGGCGATGGCTTGGGAGGACAGCGCCTTGTACTGCTCGTACTGCTGTGGGTCGGTGACGTCGACGTGGGCGATGATGTATGCGCTCATGGCAGGATCAGTTGAACTGGGTTTCGAGAAAGCCTCGGCGCTTGACGGCCGCATCGATGTCCTTGAGGCTTTCGAGCAGAGCGCGCATATGGTGCAGCGGCACCGCGTTGGGGCCATCGCTCAGCGCATGGGTCGGGTCGGGGTGAGTTTCCATGAACACCCCACTCACGCCCGCGGCCACTGCGGCGCGGGCCAGCACCGGCACGAATTCACGTTGACCGCCTGAGCTCGTGCCTTGCCCGCCGGGCAGTTGCACCGAATGGGTGGCGTCGAACACGACGGGACTTTGGGTTTCACGCATGATGGCCAGCGCGCGCATGTCCGACACCAGATTGTTGTAGCCAAAGCTCACGCCGCGTTCGCAGGCCATGAACAAGGTGTCGGGATGCCCGGCCTGGGCGGCTGCCGCACGCGCCTTGGCGATGACGTTTTTCATGTCGCCCGGGGCGAGGAACTGGCCTTTCTTGATGTTGACCGGCTTGCCCAAGCTACTGACGGCGTGGATGAAATCGGTCTGGCGGCACAGAAAAGCAGGCGTCTGCAGCACGTCGACGGTCTCGGCCACGCGCGGGGCGTCTTCGGCTGTGTGCACATCGGTGAGGACGGGCACGCCCAATTCATTGCGCACCTTGGCCAGAATCTCCAATCCCCGCTCCATGCCCGGTCCGCGAAAAGAGGCGCCGCTGGAGCGATTGGCCTTGTCGTAGCTGGATTTGAAAATCAGCGGAATGTCGAGCGAGCGGCAGATATCGCGCAGTTGGCCCGCCACATCCATTTGCAACTGCTCGGACTCGACCACGCAGGGCCCGCTGATGAGGAACATGGGCTGATCGAGGCCGACTGGAAATCCGCAGAGTTTCTGAGCATTGGACATGGCGTGGGAGAGGCGGGTCAGACTTTGGCGGAATGGCGCTGCAGCGCGGCCTGAACGAATGCGGTGAACAGCGGGTGCCCACCCCAAGGGGTCGATTTGAATTCCGGATGGAACTGCACGCCGACGAACCACGGATGCACGGCCTGCGGCAGTTCGACGATTTCGGTGAGATGCTCACGCTGCGTGATGGCCGAGATGACCAGCCCGGCCTGCTGCAACTGCGCGAGATAGCGTTCGTTGGCTTCGTAGCGGTGGCGATGGCGTTCGGTCACCACATTGCCGTAGATGCCGTGAGCAAGCGTGCCGGGTTTCACGTCGGCGCTTTGGGCGCCAAGCCGCATGGTGCCGCCGAGATCGGAGCCAGCGTGGCGTTTTTGCACGCTGCCGTCGCGGTCCAGCCACTCATCAATCAGGGCGATGACGGGCTGCGGCGTGTCGGGGTCGAACTCGGTGCTGTTGGCCTGCGGCAGTCCTGCGACGTGACGGGCGAATTCGATCGTGGCCACCTGCATGCCCAGGCAGATGCCGAGGTAGGGAATACGGTGTTCGCGGGCATATTGCGCGGCCAAGATTTTGCCCTCGATGCCGCGCTTGCCGAATCCGCCGGGCACCAGCACGGCGTCGAAGCGGGCAAGCTGGTCGATGTTGCCGGGTTCGAGGGTTTCGGAGTCGAGATAGGTGATTTCGACGCGCGACCGGGTTTTGATGCCGGCGTGGCGCAAGGCCTCGTTGAGCGATTTGTAGGAATCCGACAGATCGACATACTTGCCCACCATGGCGATGTGCACGGTGTGCTGCGGGTGTTCGAGCGCCTGCACCAGATCGTCCCAGACCTTGAGGTTGGCCGGCGGCGCGCTGATGCCCAGCTTGTCGCAGAGAATGTCGTCGAGATGCTGCTGATGCAGCATCTGCGGAATCTTGTAGATCGTGTCCACGTCCCACACCGAGATCACCGCGTCTTCGCGCACGTTGGAGAACATGGAGATCTTGGCGCGCTCATCGTCGGGAATCGGCCGGTCGGCGCGGCAGAGCAGGGCGTCGGGAGAGATGCCGATCTCCCGCAGCTTCTGCACGCTGTGCTGCGTGGGCTTGGTTTTGAGCTCGCCCGCAGCCGGGATGTAGGGCACTAGGGTGAGATGGACGAAGGCGCAGTCGTCCCGTTTCATGCGCAGGCTCATCTGCCGCGCGGCCTCGAGGAAGGGCAGGGATTCGATGTCGCCCACCGTGCCGCCGATTTCGACCATGGCGACATCCACCGCGTCGGCCGTGCCCTCGCCGGCGCCGCGGCGAATGAAATCCTGAATTTCGTTGGTGATGTGCGGAATCACCTGCACCGTCTTGCCGAGGTACTCACCGCGACGCTCCTTGCGCAGCACGCTGTCGTAGATCTGGCCGGTGGTGAAGTTGTTGACCCGCCGCATGCGGGTGGTGATGAAGCGCTCGTAATGCCCCAGATCCAGATCGGTTTCGGCGCCGTCCTCGGTGACAAAGACTTCGCCATGCTGGAACGGGCTCATCGTTCCCGGATCGACGTTGATGTAAGGATCGAGCTTGATGAGGGTGACCTTGAGGCCGCGTGATTCGAGAATCGCCGCAAGAGAAGCGGAGGAGATGCCCTTGCCCAAGCTGGACACCACTCCCCCGGTGACAAACACATATTTAGTCATAGCCGCGACGAATGCCGGTAAAAGTGCATTATAGGGAGCAGGTTTTGAGGCCCGGATGACAGGCGCTGCCAGCCAGTGCAAACGCCTGTTCGATCAGCCGCGCTGTCTCCTGCGGCGATTCGAAAGGAAACAGGTGCGAGCCATCCAGCCATTGCACGCGCCCTTGCGCCAGGCGCTGCGTGGTCTGCAGACCTGCCATGCGAATTTCGCGGGACGACCTGCCGCCGATGAAACTCACCGGCACCGCAAACGGCTTGCGCGCCAGTTTGCCGAGCTGATGCGGCAGAGTTTTGTAGATGCGATATTCCACCTCGCGCTCAAAGGCCAGGGCGCGCCCGTGTTGTGTCGCGGTGGTACCGAACCGCGCGTAATCGTGCAGCATGTCCGGGTCCCATTGTCGGAACGCTGCCTTTGCAGCGAAATGACTTTGCACCGTGGCGACATCTGGCCACTGGACTCTGCGCCGTTTGGCTGCGGCGGCGGGTGAAAATCGCTCGCCCAGCCCGGTGCGCTTGGACAGCCAGAGCAGACGCGCCCGCCAGCCGGCGACCACGGGCGAATCGAGCAGGATGACTTGCCGTGCCAATTCTGGATGGGCATGGGCCGCCATCAGGCTGAGATAACCACCCAGCGAGTGCCCCACCAGCACCGCAGGTTCGGCATGGCAGTCGTTCTGCAGATAGTCGATCAATTGCTGCGCCAGCGGCCTCCAACCGTCGCGCACCGGGTAGCGCGCGTCATGGCCGAACAAAGGCACGGCGCGTACACGAAAGGTCGGCTCCAGCGCCTGGAATAGTTTGCGGTACACCGCAGCAGGAAAGCCGTTGGCGTGCGAAAACACCAGCAGCGGGCGCTGCGCGGCGTCGGCGGGCGTGCTCACGCCGGATCAGGCCCCGGCCAGCAAGGCCTTCGCGCGCGCTGCGGCCAGACCTATGTCGGCGCGACCAGCGAGTTGCGTCTTGATCGGCCCCATGAGCTTGCCCAGATCCTGCGGACCGCTGGCGCCGGTCTGCGCCATCAGGGCGCGGATCTCGGCGTCGATTGCCTCGGCGTCAAGACGAGCGGGCAGATAGCGCTCGAGCACGCTGATTTCCGCCGCTTCCTTGTCCACCAGGTCTTGCCGTCCAGCGGGAGCGAACTGGGCAATAGCGTCGCGGCGCTGCTTAATCATTTTGTCGATGATGGCCACCACGGCGGCATCGTCGAGGGTGATGCGCTCGTCGACTTCCTTTTGTTTCATCGCCGCCATCAGCAGGCGGATGGTGCCCAGCAAGGCGGCGTCCTTGGCGCGCATGGCGGCCTTCATGTCATCCTGAATGCGGTCTTTGAGGGTCATGGCATGTCCAATGCAAAAAGCCCGCATCGATGGCGGGCTGATTCAAGGAGTCATCCGCTGCGGCCGCCGAAATAACGGGCACGCACTGGATTGCTCAAATTCAGTATTTGCGCTCGGGCAGCGTCTGGCTGCGGATGCGTTTGTAGTGGCGTTTGACCGCCGCAGCCTTCTTGCGTTTGCGCTCGGCAGTGGGCTTCTCATAGAACTCGCGGGCGCGCAGTTCAGTGAGCAGGCCGAGTTTTTCAATGGTGCGCTTGAAGCGGCGTAGAGCGACGTCAAAGGGCTCGTTTTCTTTAATGCGGATGGTGGTCATTGATGAACTTACGTCTTAAGTGGGAAGCCTCGGCTGGCGTTCAAACGCCTGTGTGCTCCAGACGCATTCTTGAGGCTTGCCGCTGCAAAAAGTAAACCTTAGGAATTATATGCAAAAAATTTCTATGCAACAAATGCCAGCAGTATCAAAGTGCCCGTGCGCAGGCTGCGGCCGAACTCCAGGCCCATTGAAAGTTATAGCCGCCCAGCCAGCCAGTGACGTCAACCACCTCGCCGATGAAATACAGCCCTGGGACATTGTGGGTCATCATGGTGGATGAGGACAGCGCTGTTGTGGCCACGCCGCCTGCGGTGACTTCGGCCTTGCGCCAGCCCAGGGTGCCGCTGGGGCGCAACTGCCAGTCATGCCATTGCTGCCACAGTGTGCTCAGTGACCTGTCGCTGAAGTCAGCCATGCGGCGGTCTGCGTTTGTAGTTTGCTCCGCGAGAACTTGCGCTAGGCGCTGCGGCAGGAGCTGGGCGAGTTCACCGGCCAGCGTGCGACGATTGCCCTGCTTGGCCTTGCGCCAGGCTGCTTCGTCGATGTCGCCCATCAAGTTGATGTGCAACGCAGATCCTGGCTGCCAGTAGCTGGAGGCCTGCAGAATGGCTGGGCCGCTGAGTCCGCGGTGGGTGAACAGCAGGTCTTCGCGGAATCGGGCAGCATCGGCGCGGATGTCGACCTCGAGGGAGACGCCGCTCAGCTCGGCGAAGGGTGCCCAATGTGCCGGATCGAACGCGAGCGGCACCAGCGCGGGTCGCGGCGGCACGATGGGTAGGCCAAACTGCTCGGCGAGCTGGTAGCCAAACGGCGTGGCGCCAACTTGTGGAATCGATAGCCCTCCGGTCGCCACAACCAGGGCGTTGGCACTGATCCAGCCTCTTACCGTGCGCAGACGAAAGCCGGGTGTGGCCGCTTCCACTGCCTCAATGGGGCATGGCTGCCAATGCGTCACGCCGCCCGCTGCACATTCGTCCAACAAGGCACGGATAAGCAATTCAGCGGAGTCGTCGCAGAACAGCTGGCCCTTGTGCTTTTCGTGAAAGCCGATGCGATGTTTTTGCAGCAGACCGATGATGTCTTGCGGCGTGTAGCGCGACAGCGCAGACTTGCAGAAATGCGGGTTGCTGGACAGAAAATTGTCCGGGCGGGTATGCAGATTAGTGAAGTTGCATCGCCCTCCGCCAGAGATGCGGATCTTTTCGGCGATCTTCGGCCAGTGATCGAGCAAGAGTACGCGCCGTCCGCGCTGTCCTGCAAGCGCAGCGCAAAGCAAACCAGCCGCCCCGGCCCCCAGGATGATGGCGTCAAAGCGCTGCGGCGCGGAGTGGGGGGAAGCTAGACTGCTGGGCATGCTGGTTCTTGGAATTGAAACGTCGTGCGATGAAACCGCCGCCGCACTGTACGACACCGAAGCGGGACTGCTGGGCCATGCTCTGCATTCTCAGGTCGATATGCATCAGGCCTATGGCGGCGTCGTGCCTGAGCTGGCGTCGCGCGATCACATCCGCCGTCTGTTACCGCTGACAGACCTTGCGCTCAGGCAGGCTGGGGTGCATTTATCGCAGATCGACGCCATTGCATACACCCGTGGTCCCGGTCTCGCCGGAGCGCTGCTCGTCGGCGCCGGTGTGGCCTCGGCTCTGGGCATGGCCTTGGGCAAGTCGCTGATCGGTGTGCATCATCTGGAGGGGCATCTGCTGTCTCCACTGTTGTCGAAGCAGCCGCCGTCCTTTCCCTTTCTGGCGCTGTTGGTCTCGGGCGGCCACACCATGTTGCTCGACGTCCAGGCCTTCGGGCAGTACACCCTGCTGGGCGAAACGGTGGACGATGCAGCCGGAGAAGCCTTCGACAAGTCCGCCAAACTGCTTGGCCTGGGCTATCCCGGCGGGCCGGAACTGGCACGGCTTGCGGCGTTCGGCAATGCGCTGGCATTCGATCTGCCACGGCCCAAAATGCACGCCCCCGATCTGGATTTTTCCTTTGCCGGGCTGAAAACCGCCGTCCTGACCAAGGTGCGCGGACTGGGCACCAATCTTTGCGAACAAAGCCGGGCCGATCTGGCTGCCGCCGCGCAGGCAGCCATTACGGATGTGCTGGTCCACAAGACCCTGCGCGCCCAGATGGCCACAAAGCGTTCCTCTGTGGTTGTAGCAGGGGGCGTGGGCGCCAACCGGCAGTTGCGCGAAAAGCTGTCTTCCGCGATGGCTGGTAGAGGAGTGCAACTGTTCTTTCCCGATTTGGAATGGTGTACCGACAACGGCGCAATGATTGCCTTGGCGGGTGCACTGCGCTTGCGGGCGCGCCCCGACGCTGCCCGTGCAGCGGGGCCATTCGATGTGTTGCCGCGGTGGGATCTGACGCAGATCGACGCTAAATAGTCCAGACGCCTTTCGGCTGGAAGTCGCTGTCCTCTCCCTTGCTCGCCAGGCCACGCGCGTTGCACACCACGCGCGACGAGCCCACGCGGTAGTCATGCCTGCAGTGCAGATGACCGTGCAGCCACAAGGTGCTGTGCGCGATCATGTCGTCATACGCATTGCAGAAACTCGCGGTGGAGGCGTTCAGGGGATAGCGCGGGTCGTTGCTGCGCAGGCTGGGCGCGAAATGGGTGATGACCAGGGTGGCATCGTCTTGCGATGCACGGTGTGCCGGATTGGTGAGCTGTTCTCGTAGCCAGTCCCGGCAGTGTTGGCCTTCTTCCCGCAGTTCCGCAACGCCCATCGGTTTGCCGTGGCGAGTGGCACATTGCACCTGTTCGGCAAAGTAGCGTGCTGCGCGCATGCTGCGCTCAATGCCCTCAGGCCCGAACAATTCAAAGTCGTTCCAGAGGGTTGTGCCCAGCACGCGGATGGTGCGGCCCTGATGGGTGATGCGTGTCTGCTCGCATTCGAGCATCGTGAAGCCGAGTCGGTCGCAGCGTTCCCGCAGGGCATCGAGTGTCTGGTCGAAATCCTTGCGATCATGTTCGTGGTTGCCCGCCACGTAAATCACCGGAACTGGCCAGTCTTTGAACAGATCGATCTGGTGATGATTGGCGTCGATGTCGCCAGCCAAGACAAGCAGATCCGCATCCTCTGCCACCTGTGGTGCGAAGTCCTCGGTTTCCAGATGCAGGTCGGATAGAAGTTGTATGCGCATGGCGCGGCAAGCAGTGCGTGCAATGTTGTGTAAACGCACTGTAAACCGGATCTAGCGCAGACTTGCTGCCTCAGGCGCATAAATGCGCCTGATCGTGAACTAGTCCTCACCTCAACATGGCGGGCGTATCCAGGATGCTGATCGCAGTTGACGCAGTGGATGGGGCCGGAAATGGCCCCATCCACAACGCTTTACTTCACCGCTATCTGCAATGCAGATGTTTGCGCCTTGCGTGGCAGGGTCAGAGACAGCACGCCGTTCTCCAGCTTGGCTTCTGCTGCAGAGGGGTCGAGTTCAGCAGGCAGATCAAAGGAACGATAGAACTGGCTGGTGCTGCGTTCGCGGTAAATCACCTTGCCGCCCTCGGTTTTCTCGTTCTGGGCTTTCAACTCGGCCGAGATGGTGACTCGGGAGCCTTCGACCTGGATTTTGACGGCATCTTTTTCAACGCCGGGTAGGTCTGCATGCACCAGATACCCGTTATCGGTTTCGGTGACATCCATGCTGAGTTTTTTCAATGATTGAGCGTCGCTATCGCCCGTGGCAAAAAAGTCTCGGAAAGCCTGGTCAAACAAGCGGCCGAAAACTGGCTCAAGGCCGCTGCTGTAGAGAGAAACGCGGTTGGATGGTGTTGTGACGGTATAAGCCATGACAGTTCTCCTTGGTTGATAGGGGTTCGCCACCCCGTTGCCCAAGATATGTTGTCAGTGTGACGGTTTTCAAGGCGCTCCTGTTATTAGGATCAAGCGGCCCGCTGAGTTGGTGAATTGCTGCTGCTGTTGGCAAAACCGCCAAGGCGCGCTGGCTTGTGGATACAATATGCTGTTTCACTTTCACGGCGCGGGATGGTTTCTCCTGCGTTCGCGTGTTCTCTTACAGGAAACTGATATGTCTGTAGCTGATCTGAACAAGGCGCAAATCGTCGCCGACAATGCTCGTGGAACGGGTGATACAGGATCCCCGGAAGTGCAGGTTGCGTTGCTGACTGCGCGCATCAACGAACTGACCGGCCACTTCAAAACGCATGCCAAGGACCATCACGGTCGCCGCGGCCTGCTCAAGATGGTGAGCCGTCGCCGCAAGTTGCTGGACTACCTGAAAGACAAGGACGTGGATCGTTATCGCGCCCTCATCGCCAAGCTCAGCCTGCGTAAGTAAGTCGCCGTGTTGCAAGAACGCCTGTGAGAGTTTTCGGCACAGGCGTTTTTTGTGTTTGTTTCAAGTGTTTTTTGGTGGCGGTGTGACCCGTGTCATTCCACCGACGTTCCGGCCAGTTCGGGCGTCGCTGGAATGGCATCACCCCGCCGGGTGTTTCAACGGATGTGTCCGTTGCCTGATGCGGCGTCGAGTGTTCGACGCTGTGGATGAAGGCTGCGGTCGCATTCTGACAAGGAGTTTGCCATGTTCAACAAAGTCGTCAAAACCTTCCAGTGGGGCCATCATCAAGTCACGATGGAAACAGGCGAGATCGCGCGCCAGGCCAGCGGTGCCGTGCTGCTCAATATGGACGATACGGTCGTGCTTGCCACCGTGGTGGGTGCGCGTCACGCCAAGGCGGGCCAGGATTTTTTCCCGCTGACCGTTGACTACATCGAGAAGACTTATGCCGCGGGTCGCATTCCCGGTGGTTTTTTCAAGCGAGAAGGGCGCCCCAGCGAAAACGAAACGCTGACCTCGCGTCTGATCGATCGCCCCATCCGTCCGCTGTTCCCGGAGGGCTTTTTCAACGAAGTCCAGGTGGTGGTGCATGTGCTGTCGATCAACCCGGAAGTCGATGCCGACATTCCCGCACTGCTGGCTTCCAGCGCGGCGCTGGCGGTCTCTGGTCTGCCGTTCAATGGCCCGGTTGGCGCTGCTCGCGTGGGTTATATCAATGGCGAATATGTGCTCAACCCCAGCCGCGCCGAGCTGGCCAACAGTCGTCTGGAACTGGTGGTCGCAGGAACCGAATCTGCGGTGCTGATGGTCGAGAGTGAAGCCGATCAGCTGTCCGAAGAGGTCATGCTCGAAGCGGTGATGTTCGGCCATGCACAGTTCCAGACTGCGATCAACGCCATCCACGAATTGGTGCGCGATGGCGGCAAGCCCGCCTGGGACTGGACCGCACCCGAGAAGGATCAGGCGCTGATCGACCGGATTCAGGCGCTGGCTGGCGAGCAACTGCGTGCTGCCTACAAGATCACGCAAAAACAGGCTCGCACACAGGCGCTGCGTGAAGTGGCCGCCAAGGTGCACGCTGGTCTGGCCGAGGCGGGAGTGGATGCGGACGGTGCCAAGGTCGACGGCATTTTGTTCGACATGGAAGCACGCATCGTGCGTGACCAGATTCTCGCGGGCGAACCACGCATCGACGGCCGCGACACGCGGACGGTGCGCCCCATCAGCATTCGCACCTCGGTGCTGCCGCGTACCCACGGCAGCGCCTTGTTCACACGCGGCGAAACGCAGGCGCTGGCCGTAGCCACACTGGGCACCGATCAAGACGCGCAGATCATCGACGCGCTGGGCGGCGAGTACCGCGATCGCTTCCTGCTGCACTACAACATGCCGCCGTTCGCCACCGGCGAAACGGGCCGCGTGGGCACGCCCAAGCGCCGCGAAATCGGCCATGGCCGCCTGGCCAAGCGGGCGCTGCTCGCCGTGCTGCCGAAAAAAGAAGATTTTGCCTACACCATGCGCGTGGTGTCCGAAGTCACCGAATCCAATGGTTCGTCGTCCATGGCCTCGGTCTGCGGCGGCTGCCTGGCGCTGCTCGACGCCGGTGTGCCGCTGAAGGCGCATGTGGCCGGTATCGCCATGGGGCTCATCAAGGAAGGCAACCGCTTTGCCGTGTTGACCGATATCCTGGGCGACGAAGATCACCTCGGCGACATGGATTTCAAGGTGGCGGGTTCGGCCACCGGCGTGACTGCGCTGCAGATGGACATCAAGATCCAGGGCATCACCCGCGAGATCATGCAGGTGGCGCTGGCGCAGGCGCGCGAAGCCCGCATGCACATCCTGGGCATCATGCAGCAGGAAGTGGGCGGCGCGCGTGAAGAGGTGTCGCAGTTCGCCCCGCGTCTCTACACCCTGAAGATCAACCCCGAGCGCATCCGTGATGTGATCGGCAAGGGTGGCGCGACCATCCGCGCCCTCACTGAAGAGACCGGCACGCAGATCAACATTGCCGAAGACGGCACCATCACCATCGCCTCCACCGACGCCGACAAAGCTGCGATTGCCAAGCAGCGCATCGTCGACCTCACTGCCGAAGTGGAAGTGGGGCAGGTCTATGACGGCGCTGTGATCAAAATTCTCGACTTTGGCGCGCTGGTCAACGTGTTGCCCGGCAAGGATGGTCTGCTGCACATCTCGCAGATCGCCAACGAGCGCATCAACAAAGTGAGCGACTATCTGCAGGAAGGTCAGAAGGTTCGCGTCAAGGTCATCGAAACCGACGACAAGGGCCGCTTCCGCCTGTCGATCAAGGCGCTGCTGGGTGACGCAACCGATGCATCGGCAACGGCTGTGGCGCCTGCCGCGGCGGACGCCGATCTCGAACCGGGCATCTGACCTTTCTCCCGCTCGCAACCCATCGCATGCGCGCCATTGAAATCTTCCAACCCGGCGGCCCGGAAGCTCTCCGCCTCTGCGAGCGGCCCTTGCCGCAAGCGGGCGTCGGCGAGGTGCTGTTGCGGGTGCGGGCGTTCGGCGTCAACCGGCCAGATGCGCTGCAACGTCGCGGCTTATACCCGCCGCCAGCGGGCGCTTCAGACATCCCTGGTCTGGAAGTGTGCGGCGAGATCGTGTCTGGCGATCTGGGCGGCACCGACTTTCGGGTGGGCGATCTGGTGTGTGCGCTGCTTGCAGGCGGTGGTTATGCCGAATATTGCGTGGCGCCAACGGGGCAGTGTCTGCCGCTGCCCGCTGGCCTGAGCCCGGAACAGGGGGCGGCCTTGCCCGAAACCCTGTTCACCGTTTGGCACAATGTGTTCGAGCGCGGTCAGTTGCAGGCTGGGCAGACGCTGCTGGTGCAAGGCGGTAGCAGCGGCATCGGCACCGCGGCGATTCAATTGGCGGTTGCCGCAGGCGCGCGCGTGATCGCAACTGCAGGATCAGACGAAAAGTGCGCTGCCTGCTCGCATCTCGGTGCCGAGTTGGCCATCAACTACCGCATCCAGGATTTTGTCGAGGCTGTCCAGACCTTCACGGCACAGCGCGGCGTGGATGTGGTGCTCGACATGGTGGCCGGCAGTTACATTGCCCGCGAGCAGCGCTGCCTTGCCGAAGACGGACGTCTGGTCGTCATTGCCGTGCAGGGGGGTGTGCAGGCCGAAATCGATGCGGGGCTGTTGATGCGCAAGCGCCAGACGCTCACCGGTTCCACCTTGCGTAACCGCAGCGTGGCCTTCAAGAGTGCAATTGCCCGGTCCTTGCGCGAAAAGGTCTGGCCCTGGATCGAACAGGGCAGGGTGCGGCCCGTCATGGACACGATTTTTGCAGCTGAACAGATCGTGCAGGCGCATCAGCGCATGGATCAGGGGCAGCACATCGGCAAATTGGTTCTGCGCTGGGCTTGACAGGCAGCGCACACGACAACATCAAACTGGAGCAAGACATGCGTCAGCAATTCGTCGCCGGAAACTGGAAGATGCACGGCAGTCTGGCGAGCAACGCCGACCTGCTGGGCGAAGTCCTCGCCGGCGTCGCCATAGCGCGCTGCGAGGTCGCGGTCTGCGTGCCGTATCCCTATTTGTCTCAGGTGCAGCAACTGCTGCAGGCCAGCCAGGTTGCGCTGGGTGCGCAGGACTGTTCCATGCATACCAGCGGTGCGCACACCGGCGAAGTCGCAGTCAGCATGCTGCAGGAGTTTGGCTGCCGCTATGTCATCGTTGGCCACTCCGAGCGCCGAGCGGATCACCATGAATCCGATGTGCTGGTTGCCGCGAAGGCGGAGCGCGTTCTCGAAGCGGGCATGACGCCCATTGTCTGCGTCGGAGAAACCCTGCAGCAGCGCGAAGCGGGAGAAACCTCTGCCGTGGTGCTGCGCCAGTTGCAGGCGGTGACGCATCTGCTCGGCGCGCAAACGCAACGCATCGTCGTCGCCTACGAGCCGGTCTGGGCGATCGGTACAGGGCGCACCGCCAGCCCGGAGCAGGCGCAAGAAGTCCATGCCGTGCTGCGGGCGCATCTGCGCGCCGTCGACGGTTCTTCAGGAGGGACTGCTGGCGGAGTGCGCATTCTGTACGGTGGCAGTGTGAAGCCAGACAATGCGCAGGTTCTGTTTTCCCAGCCGGACATTGATGGCGGGCTCATTGGCGGTGCGTCGTTGAAGGCGTCCGATTTTCTGGCTATTGTTGCGGCGGCACGCTGAGGCGGGTTTGTCGATTCACTGGCTACGCTAGTTTTTTATGTTGTGATGTTGTGAAGCGCGCCAAGCGCGATTGAGTGCACAAATGCAAATTCTGATGTCCTTGACCCTGGTGGTGCAGATCCTGTCTGCGCTGGTGATGATTGTTCTGGTACTGATGCAGCACGGCAAAGGCGCCGACATGGGGGCGTCTTTTGGTTCCGGCGCCTCCGGCAGCCTGTTCGGTGCCACCGGATCAGCCAATTTCCTGAGCCGCAGCACCGCGGTTGCAGCAACGCTGTTTTTCGTGACCACTTTGATGATGGCGTATTTTGGCAACCGTGCGAACTCTGGTGACGGCGGCCTGATGGAAAAGCTGGCAGCGCCGACGCCCGTGGCGTCGGTGGTCTCGCCAGCAAAGCCCAGTGGCCCGATCAGTCAGGTGCCGTCCGTTCCCGGTGCAATCAGTGCGGCGTCCCAGGCTGTTTCGGCATCGAAGCCGAGTGCTCCTACAAAAAAATAGATTCCGCTGAATGTGCGTCAAGCATTGCGGTGGATGGTGCGTTGCAGCAAACACAAGTACTGTGGCTTGTCAATCCGTGGCAATTTGAGGCCTTGAGTCTGCGCAATATCCCAATGTTCCGTGTTGCTTCATTGCATTGGAACCATGTAAGATTCTTCTGTTTTGCAAATCCAGTAACAAACAAGCGCGGTACCCGTGAATTCGCCCTGTGCGGAGGCGCTGCACCCGTAGCAGTTGGACAGTTGGCGGCATGCATCATCCTGGTAAATGACGCATGACCACCGCCCGGAGATCGCCCTGCAGATCGACGCAGACTGTTCATCTGCAATTTGTTGCGCTGGGCTGCCTTCGCCGCGTGAGTCCAGCGGTGGTGTTCGGGCAGTATCCGGTTTTGAGCCGACGTGGTGGAATTGGTAGACACGCTATCTTGAGGGGGTAGTGGCGAAAGCTGTGCGAGTTCGAGTCTCGCCGTCGGCACCAAAAGATTGAAGGGCAGGGTCTCAACCCACCCAAATAACAACAGGAGATGGAGTGCGATGAATCTTGAGCAATATCTGCCGGTGTTGTTGTTCATCCTGGTGGGCGTTGGTGTCGGCGTCGTGCCGCAGTTGCTCGGTTACTTCATTGCTCCGCGTCGCCCCGACGCCGAGAAAAACTCCCCCTACGAGTGTGGCTTCGAAGCCTTCGAAGACGCGCGGATGAAGTTCGACGTACGGTATTACCTCGTCGCTATCCTGTTCATCCTGTTCGACCTCGAAATCGCCTTTCTTTTTCCTTGGGCCGTCGCCCTGAAGGACATCGGCCAGATTGGGTTCTGGGCGATGATGATTTTTCTGGCCATCCTCACGATCGGCTTCATCTACGAGTGGAAAAAAGGAGCGCTTGATTGGGAGTGAAGTCGGGAGTGAACCCGCATGAGCCCGATTGCATGGAGCTCCTGTGTCGCGACGCCGGTCTGAATTGTTGGTCAGGAGTGTGTCATGAGCATTGAAGGTGTTTTGCAGGAAGGCTTCATCACCACGTCTGCGGACAAACTGATCAACTGGACGCGGACGGGTTCGCTCTGGCCAATGACCTTTGGCTTGGCTTGCTGCGCGGTGGAGATGATGCACGCCGGTGCTGCGCGCTACGACCTCGACCGCTTCGGCATCGTCTTTCGGCCGAGCCCACGCCAGTCCGATCTGATGATCGTGGCCGGCACGTTGTGCAACAAGATGGCCCCGGCACTGCGCAAGGTCTACGACCAGATGGCCGAGCCACGCTGGGTGCTGTCGATGGGTTCCTGCGCTAACGGCGGTGGCTATTACCACTACTCGTATTCGGTTGTGCGCGGCTGCGACCGCATCGTGCCTGTCGATGTCTATGTGCCGGGCTGCCCGCCCACCGCAGAAGCGCTGCTGTACGGCCTGATCCAGTTGCAAAACAAGATCCGTCGCACGGAAACCATTGCGCGTTGAGATCTGGCGCCCTTCAGCCACACCTTCCATCTGATGCCATGACCAGCAAGCTCGAACAACTCGACATCGCGCTGCGAGCCACCCTTGGCGAGCGCATCGTTGCCTTGAATGCCAGTGTGGGCGAACTCACGCTCGATGTCACAACGGCGCACTACCACGACGCCTGCCTGGCGTTGCGTGACACACCAGATCTGCACTTTGAACAACTGATCGATCTGTGCGGGGTGGACTATGCGCAGTATGACAACACGCCGCGCGATGAAGACGGGCGCTTCATGGTGGTGTTGCATCTGCTCTCGCTGCAGCACAACTGGCGCCTGCGTGTTCGGGTGCGTTGCCCGCAAGATGATCTGCCGCTGGTCGCATCCGTCAACGACATCTGGAACGCCGCCAACTGGTACGAGCGGGAAGCTTTCGATCTGTACGGTATCCTTTTTGAAGGACATCCCGACCTGCGTCGCATCCTCACCGATTACGGTTTCATCGGTCATCCTTTCCGCAAGGATTTTCCGCTCTCGGGCACTGTGGAAATGCGTTACGACCCGGATAGCAAGCGGGTGATCTACCAGCCCGTCACCATCGAGCCGCGCGAAATCACGCCGCGCATCATCCGTGAATCCGGGTACGGCGGGCTCGGTGTCGGCCTCCGCAGCGATTTGGGGCATTGATATGGCTGACATCAAGAATTACACCCTGAACTTCGGGCCGCAGCATCCGGCTGCGCACGGTGTGCTGCGTCTGGTGCTCGAACTCGATGGCGAAGTGGTGCAACGCGCCGATCCGCACATTGGGCTGCTGCACCGGGCCACCGAAAAACTGGCCGAGCACAAGACCTACATCCAGGCGTTGCCTTACATGGACCGACTCGACTATGTGTCCATGATGTGCAACGAGCACGCCTATTGCCTGGCGATTGAAAAGCTGCTGGGTGTCAAAGTTCCAGAGCGTGGGCAATACATCCGTGTGATGTTTGCCGAAATCACCCGTCTGCTCAACCACCTCATGTGGCTCGGCGCGCATGGTCTGGACTGTGGTGCGATGACCATCTTTCTCTACGCCTTCCGCGAGCGCGAGGACCTGTTCGACATGTACGAGGCCGTATCTGGCGCCCGCATGCACGCGGCCTATTTCCGCCCCGGCGGCGTGTACCGCGACTTGCCCGACAGCATGGCACAGTATGGTGAATCCAAGATCCGCAACGCCCGTGCCGTCGAGGCGCGCAACGCGGGGCGCCAAGGTTCTTTGCTCGATTTCATTGACGACTTCACCCAGCGTTTTCCGGCCTATGTCGACGAATACGAAACCCTGCTGACAGACAACCGTATCTGGAAGCAGCGCACCGTGGGCATCGGTGTCGTCTCGCCCGAGCGCGCGATCAATCTGGGCATGACCGGCCCGATGCTGCGTGGCTCCGGTGTGGTGTGGGATCTGCGCAAGACCCAGCCCTACGACGTGTATGACCGACTGGATTTCGACATTCCGGTGGGTAAGAACGGCGACTGCTACGACCGCTATCTGGTGCGCATGGAAGAGATGCGCCAGTCCAACCGCATCATCAAGCAGTGCGTGGATTGGCTGCGTGCCAACCCTGGCCCGGTGATCACCGAAAACCACAAGGTTGCAGCTCCCGCGCGCGAAGAAATGAAGACCAGCATGGAAGCGCTGATCCATCACTTCAAGCTGTTCAGCGAAGGCATGCGGGTTCCTGAGGGGCAGGCGTATGCAGCGGTTGAGCATCCGAAAGGCGAGTTCGGCATCTACCTGGTGTCCGACGGGGCGAACAAACCTTACCGGCTCAAGATCCGGGCTCCCGGATTTGCGCATCTTGCCGCGCTCGATGAAATGTCGCGTGGCCACATGATTGCCGACGTCGTTGCCATCATCGGCACTCTCGATATCGTTTTCGGGGAGATCGATCGCTGATGGACCGCTCACCTATCCCGCATGAAATGCAACGCATGATGTTGTCCAAAATCACGTGCCAGCGCATCGATCAGGAAGTCGCCAAGTATCCCGCAGAACAAAAGCAGTCTGCGGTGATCGCCGCGCTTTCCATCGTGCAGCAGGAGCAGGGCTGGGTTTCGCCCGAGGCCGAGAAGGCAGTGGCCGACTATCTGGGCATGCCGCCCATCGCCGTGCACGAAGTGGTGACCTTCTACAACATGTTCAACACCCGGCCGGTTGGGCGATTCAAGCTCAATGTCTGCACCAATCTGCCTTGCGCCCTGAGTGGCGGCAACACGGCAGCGCAGTATCTCAGCGACAAGCTGGGCGTCGCACCGGGCGAAACCACGGCGGACGGCGTGTTCACGCTGCAAGAGTCGGAATGCCTAGGCGCTTGTGGTGACGCGCCGGCCCTGCTGGTCAATGACCGCAGGCTATGCAGCTTCATGCGCCCCGAGCGCCTCGATGTGCTGGTGGAGGAACTGCGCGCAGAGGCGGCCAGGCAGACGTCGGACGGGGAGTCCAAATGAGTCATCCTTTCGGTCAAAGCACGGGCCAGGAAAGCTGCTTCCACGGACGGCACATTCAGCCGCAGATTCTTTTCGGCCTGAATGGCAGCAACTGGGACCTTGAAGGTTATCTGGCGCGCAACGGTTACAAGGCGCTGCGCAAAATTCTCACCGAAGGCTGGACGCCCGAGCAAGTCATCGCCGAGGTGAAGACTTCCGCCCTGCGCGGGCGCGGCGGCGCAGGCTTTCCCACCGGGCTGAAGTGGAGTTTCATGCCACGGCAATTTCCGGGGCAGAAGTATCTGGTCTGCAATTCCGACGAGGGCGAGCCGGGCACCTTCAAAGATCGCGACATTCTGCGCTTCAATCCGCACGCGGTGATCGAGGGCATGGCTATTGCCGCCTTCGCCATGGGCATCTCCGTGGGCTACAACTACATTCACGGCGAGATTTTCGAGGACTACGACCGCTTCGAAGAGGCGCTGCGGCAGGCGCGCGCCGCAGGCTATCTGGGCGACAACATCTGCGGCAGCAATTTCAGCTTCCAGCTGCATGCCACGCATGGATTTGGTGCCTACATTTGCGGCGAGGAAACCGCGCTGCTCGAATCACTCGAAGGCAAGAAGGGCCAACCGCGCTTCAAACCGCCTTTCCCCGCGAGTTTTGGCTTGTACGGCAAACCAACCACCATCAACAACACCGAAACCTTCGCAGCAGTGCCCTGGATCATCCGCAACGGCGGCCAGGCCTATCTCGAAGTGGGCAAGCCCAACAACGGCGGCACCAAGATCTACTCGGTCTCTGGCGACGTGGCCAAGCCGGGTAACTATGAAGTGCCCATGGGCACGCCGTTTGCCACCCTGCTCGAACTCGCAGGCGGCATGCGCGAGGGGCGGCAGCTCAAGGCCGTGATTCCCGGCGGCTCCTCCGCCCCGGTGCTGCCCGCCAGCATCATGATGGACTGCACCATGGACTACGACTCCATCGCCAAGGCCGGCTCCATGCTGGGATCGGGCGCTGTGATCGTGCTGAATGACACGCGCTGCATGGTCAAGTCGCTGATGCGGCTGTCCTACTTCTATCAGCATGAATCGTGCGGTCAGTGCACGCCCTGCCGCGAAGGCACGGGCTGGCTGTACCGTGTGGTTCACCGCATTGAAAATGGCCAGGGGCGGATGGAAGACATCGACCTGCTGAATTCCGTATCCGACAACATCGCCGGGCGCACCATCTGCGCGCTGGGAGACGCTGCGGCCATGCCGGTGAAGTCGTTCGTCAAGCATTTCCGTAACGAGTTCGAGCATCACGTCACCCACAAGACTTGTCTCGTTCCGGCCTATGTCTGAACCGCTCTTTGTCCCGATTCTGCACAGGACGCCTCATCATGCTTGAACTCGAAATCGACGGTCAAAAAGTCCAGGTGCCAGAAGGTGCGATGGTCATGGACGCGGCCACGCAGCTCGGCATTTATGTGCCGCACTTCTGCTATCACCACAAGCTGACTATCGCCGCCAACTGCCGCATGTGTCTGGTGGATGTCGAGAAGGCGCCCAAACCGTTGCCCGCCTGCGCCACGCCGGCTGCGCAGGGCATGGTGGTGCGCACCCATTCCGAGCGCGCATTGCAGGCGCAAAAGGGCGTGATGGAGTTTCTGCTCATCAACCATCCGCTCGACTGCCCGATCTGCGATCAGGGCGGTGAGTGTCAGTTGCAGGATCTGGCCGTGGGTTATGGTGGCTCGGCCTCGCGGTACACCGAGGAAAAGCGCGTGATCTTCCACAAGGATGTGGGCCCGCTGATTGCCATGGAGGAGATGAGCCGCTGCATCCAGTGCACTCGCTGCGTGCGTTTTGGGCAGGAAATTGCGGGCATCATGGAACTCGGCATGGCCAATCGGGGTGAGCACTCCGAGATCATGACCTTCGTCGGCAGCACGGTCGATTCCGAGCTGTCGGGCAACATGATCGACATCTGCCCGGTTGGCGCACTCACCAGCAAACCGTTCCGCTACAGCGCGCGCACCTGGGAGCTGTCGCGCCGTGCGTCTATCAGCCCGCACGACAGTATTGGCGCCAACCTCATCGTCCAGGTCAAAGGTGATCGCGTGATGCGCGTCGTGCCGCAGGACAACGAAGCCGTCAACGAGTGCTGGCTGTCCGACCGCGACCGTTTCGCCTACGAAGGGCTCAACAGTCCCGAGCGACTCACCTCGCCACAAATCCGCGAGAACGGGCAATGGAAGTCGGTGGACTGGCAGACTGCTCTCGACTTCACGGTACAAGGGCTGCGGCGCGCCCTGGGCACGAGCGGTGGCGACAACGGTTTGGCTGCGCTGGCCGCGCCAAGCAGCACAGTGGAAGAGCTGTACCTGCTGAAAAAACTGCTCACGAGCCTGGGTAGCAACAGCATGGACACCCGACTGCGCCAAAGCGACTTTTCCGCCGACGGACAGGATGCCGGAGTTCCCTGGCTGGGATTGCCGATTGCCGATGTTGGTCAATTGCAGGCCGCTCTGTTCATCGGTAGCACCTTGCGCAAGGAGCAGCCTCTGCTTTCAACCCGGCTGCGGCATGCGGCCAAGGCGGGCGCAAAAATCTCCACGCTCCATGCCGCGAATGACGACTGGCTCATGCCCATGCAGGCGCGCATTGCGACAGCGCCCAGTCAGTGGTTGGGGCAACTCGGCGGCATCGCCGTGGCGGTGGCACAGGCCAAGGGCATTGCCCTGCCAGCGGCCTTGCAGTCACTGCCGGAGCCCAGCGCACAGGCTCGATCCATCGCGACCAGTCTGCTGGGTGCTGAACGCAAGGCCATCTTTTTGGGTCACGCGGCGGTTCAGCATCCGCAGGCTGCGGCATTGCGTGCGCTGGCGCAATGGATTGCCCGCGAAACCGGTGCTGTGTGTGGCGACCTGACGGAGGCGGGCAACACTGTTGGTGCCGCGTTGCTGGGCGTGTCTCCTCTGGCGACTGAGCGCAATGCCGCACGCATCGTGGCGCAGCCGCCTCGCGCCATGCTGCTGTTCGATGTCGAACCGGAAGAGGACAGTGCAGATCCGGTGGCGCTGGCCAAGGCGTTGGAGCAGGTCAAATTCATCGTGTCCTTCAGCCCCTTCATCAACGCGGCAGAAGGACATGCTCACGTCATGCTACCGATCGCGCCGTATACCGAAACCGCAGGCAGCCTGATCAATGCGGAAGGGCGTCTTCAGCAGTTCAATCCCGTGGTTCAGCCCTTGGGAGATACCCGCCCGGGCTGGAAAGTGCTGCGCGTGCTCGGTAATCTCCTCGATCTCAAGGGCTTCGATTTTCAGAGTGCCGCTGAAGTACGCGCCGAGGCGCTGGGCGCCTCGAGCGGGACCGAGCAGATCGCTGCCAGGCTGGCACAGCAAAAGGAATTGCCGCTACCGCAAACCTTGACCACAATGACGACGTCGGCCGTCGAACGCTTTGCGCCTGTGCCCATCTATTCCAGCGACGCGATTGTGCGACGCGCTCCGAGTTTGCAGCGCACACGCGATGCCCGTGATGCCCGCATGGTGGGCGTGTCGGCAGCGCTTTGGCAACAGCTTGGCCTGCAGGACGGAGACGCGGTGCGCGTCAGTGCCAACGGAGAGACTGCCGAGTTGCCCGCGCGCCGTGATGACACGCTTGCCAACAATGTGGTGCGCATCGCCGCAGCCTGGGCCGAGGCCACTGCGCTGGGGGCGATGTTTGGCGCCGTGCAGATCGAGCGTGTGACGCCATCTGCTACCACGCAAGTCTCGGCCGTGCGCGCTGTAGAAAAGGTCTGACATGCTCGAATCTTTCAATCAAGGCGGTCTGTCCCTGCTTGGCCCCATCGCCTGGCCGATTGTCTGGAACCTGATCAAAATCGTTGTGATTGTTGCACCGCTGATGGGCGCCGTGGCCTATCTGACCCTGTGGGAACGCAAGCTGATTGGCTGGATCCAGATCCGTATAGGCCCCAACCGCGTCGGCCCCTTCGGCCTGCTGCAGCCCATCGCAGACGGCCTCAAGCTGCTGCTCAAGGAAATTGTCATCCCCTTCCGCTCGAACAAGCGCCTGTTCCTGCTGGGGCCGGTGATGACCATCATGCCGGCACTGGCGGCCTGGGCGGTCATTCCTTTCGGCCCCGATGTTGCGCTGGCCAATGTCAACGCAGGGCTGCTCTTGCTGCTGGCGCTGACCTCACTGGAGGTGTATGGCGTCATCATCGCCGGCTGGGCGTCCAATTCCAAATACGCCTTCCTCGGCGCCATGCGGGCATCCGCGCAGATGGTGAGCTATGAAATCGCGATGGGTTTCGCCATGGTCATCGTGCTCATGGTCTCGGGCAGTCTGAACATGACCGAGATCGTGATGGGGCAGACCAAGGGACTGTTTGCCGGCATGGGGCTGAACTTCCTCTCCTGGAACTGGTTTCCGCTGCTGCCCATTTTCGTGGTGTATTTCATCGCCGGCGTGGCCGAAACCAATCGCGCACCGTTCGACGTGGTGGAAGGTGAGTCGGAAATCGTCGCCGGCCACATGGTCGAGTATTCAGGCATGGCCTTCGCCATGTTCTTCCTCGCCGAATACGCCAACATGATCCTGATCTCCATCCTCACCACGGTCATGTTCCTGGGCGGTTGGGACGCGCCGGTGGCCTTCCTGGGTTTCATTCCCGGATGGATCTGGCTGGGCCTCAAGACCTTTGTCGTGGTCAGCATGTTCCTCTGGCTGCGGGCCACTTTCCCGCGCTATCGTTATGACCAGATCATGCGTCTGGGCTGGAAGATTTTCATCCCCGTCACCCTGATCTGGCTGGTCGTGGTAGCGGCTTGGATGCAAACCCCCTGGAACATCTGGAAGTGAGGCAGACCCATGGCCGCTTTGCGTGACACCTTCAACAGCTTCTTCCTCGTCGAGCTTTTTAAAGGGCTGGCGCTGACGGGCAAGTACGCCTTCAAGAGCAAGATCACCGTGCAGTATCCGGAGGAAAAAACGCCGCTGTCGCCGCGTTTTCGTGGCTTGCATGCGCTGCGCCGCTATCCCAACGGGGAAGAACGCTGCATCGCCTGCAAGCTGTGCGAGGCGGTGTGCCCGGCACTGGCTATCACCATCGAATCGGAACAGCGCGACGACGGCACCCGCCGCACCAGCCGGTATGACATCGACCTGACCAAGTGCATCTTCTGCGGCCTGTGCGAAGAAAGCTGCCCGGTGGATTCGATCGTAGAGACGCCCATTTTTGAATACCACGGCGAAAAGCGTGGCGACCTCTACTTCACCAAAGAGATGCTGCTGGCCGTGGGTGACCGCTACGAAAAACAAATCGCCGCCACCAAGGAGGCCGACGCCCCATACCGCTGATCGCCTTAAGTCTGCTGCGCGCTGCAGCAGGCCTGGCGTTCTTCCCATTGTTTCGATGCCGACGGCTCTGCCTCGGTCTGGCCTTTGTTGTGACCATGGACGTTCAAACCATCCTGTTCTACCTGTTCTCCGCCGTGCTGCTGTTCGCTGCGCTGCGGGTGATCACGGCGCGTAACCCGGTGCACTCCGCGCTCTATCTGGTGCTGGCGTTTTTCCAGATGGCCGCGATCTGGCTGCTGTTGCGTGCGGAGTTTCTCGCCATCGTGCTGGTCCTGGTCTATGTGGGCGCGGTGATGGTGCTGTTTCTGTTCGTGGTGATGATGCTCGATATCAATCTGGACACCATCCGCAGGGGCTTCTGGCGCTACTTCCCGGTGGCCGCGCTGGTCGGTGTGCTCATCGTGCTGGAAATGGCGGCCGTGCTGATGCAGGGTTTCCAGATTGGTGGCATGACCCGCGCCGCCCAGGTTGGTGCGGCAGCCTCGGCCGATAATCCGCTCACGCACCTGTCCAACACCCGTGCGCTGGGCGTGGTGCTGTATTCAAACTACCTGTTCGCGGTGGAAATTGCAGCAGTCATTCTGCTGGTGGCCATCATCGCCGCCATCGCGCTGACGCTGCGCAAGCGCAAGGACGCCAGACATTTGCCCGTGTCCGAGCAACTCAAGGCCCGCCGCGCCGATCGCGTGCGCCTGGTCTCCATGCCTGCCCAATCCAAGGAGTAAGCCATGCTCGGTTCGCTCACTCTGGCGCATTACCTGGTGCTTGGCGCCATTCTGTTTGCCATTTCTGTAGTCGGTATTTTTCTCAATCGGCGCAATCTCATTGTCATCCTCATGGCGATCGAGTTGATGCTGCTGGCCGTCAACCTGAACTTCATTGCTTTTTCCCACTACCTGCAAGATTTCGCCGGACAGGTGTTCGTGTTCTTCATTCTGACCGTCGCCGCAGCGGAGTCGGCTATTGGATTAGCCATTCTGGTCGTGCTGTTCCGCAACCTCAACACCATCGACGTCGAAGAACTCGACCAACTCAAGGGCTGAGTCCATGCAAGCCACGCTGAACCCCACCCTGCTGCTGGTCATCGCACTGGCACCGCTGGTTTCCTCCATCATCGTCGGGCTGTTCGGGCGCACCATCGGACGCTCGGCCTCGCACTGGCTGACCACGCTCTCGGTCGGTCTGTCGTTCGTGCTCTCGCTCGTGGTGCTGAACGACGTGATCCACGGCGCCCGCTTCAACGCCACTATCTACGACTGGATGATGGTGGGCAAGCTGCACATGGAAATCGGCTTCATGATCGACGGCCTGTCTGCCTTGATGATGACGGTCGTGACCTTCGTGTCCTTCATGGTGCACATCTACACCATCGGCTATATGGCCGATGACGATGGCTATCAGCGCTTTTTCAGCTACATCTCGCTGTTCACCTTCTCCATGCTGATGCTGGTGATGAGCAACAACATGCTGCAGCTGTTCTTCGGCTGGGAGGCGGTGGGTCTGGTGTCGTATCTGTTGATCGGCTTCTGGTTCACCAAGCCCACGGCGGTGTTCGCCAACATGAAGGCCTTCATCGTCAACCGGGTGGGCGATTTCGGCTTCATCCTGGGCATTGGCCTGCTGGCTGCCTACACGGGCAGCCTCAACTACACCGAGATTTTCGCCAAGGGGCCGGAGCTGGCGCTGCTGCATCTGCCGGGTACCGACTGGATGCTGATCACCGTGGCCTGCATTGCCTTGTTCATCGGCGCCATGGGCAAGAGCGCGCAGTTCCCGCTGCATGTCTGGCTGCCCGATTCGATGGAAGGCCCGACGCCGATTTCCGCGTTGATTCACGCTGCCACCATGGTGACCGCCGGCATTTTCATGGTGGCGCGCATGTCGCCGCTGTTCGAACTGTCGAACACGGCGCTGTCCTTCATTCTGGTCATCGGCTCGATCACCGCGCTGTTCATGGGCTTCCTCGGCGTGATCCAGAACGACATCAAGCGCGTCATCGCCTACTCTACCCTGTCGCAGCTCGGCTACATGACCGTGGCGCTGGGTGCCTCGGCCTATTCGGTGGCGATCTTCCACCTGATGACCCATGCCTTCTTCAAGGCGCTGTTGTTCCTGGCGGCGGGTTCGGTGATTCTGGGCATGCATCACGATCAGGACATCCGTCACATGGGCGGGCTGCGCAAATACATGCCGATCACCTGGATCACTTTCCTCATCGGCACCCTGGCGCTCACCGGCACCCCGTTCTTCTCGGGCTTTTACTCGAAGGACAGCATCATCGAAGCGGTGCATGCCAGCGACCTGCCCGGCTCGGGCTTTGCCTACTTCGCCGTCGTGGCCAGCGTGTTCGTCACCGCGCTCTACAGCTTCCGCCTGTATTTCCTGGTGTTTCACGGCAAGGAGCGTTTCCGGGACGTGGTCCATGCGCATGGCCACGGTCATGACGATCACGGGCATCATGGCGGCGAGCCGCACGAATCACCTTGGGTCGTGACCTTTCCGCTGATCATGCTGGCCATTCCTTCAGCGGTGGCGGGATACTTCCTCATCCAGCCGCTGCTCTACGGCCATTTCTTCCAGGGGGCGATCTACGTCAACGCCGCGGCGCACCCGGCCATGACCGACCTGGCCGAGCATTTCCATGGCGCCCTGGCCATGACCCTGCATGGCTTGACCACCCTGCCGCTGTGGCTTGCGATCGCCGGTTTCATCACGGCGTATTACGCCTACATGGTGAACCTGAATTTCCCGCGCACCGTGCAGCGCGCCCTCGGCCCCATCTACACCCTTCTCGATCACAACTACTACTTCGACTGGTTCAACGAGCATGTGCTGTCGGCCGCCGCGCGCCTGCTGGGCGTGGGTCTGTGGAAGGGCGGTGACGTGGGCCTGATCGATGGCTTGCTGGTCAATGGCTCGGCCCGCGTGGTCGGCTGGAGCGCGCGTGTAGTGCGTCTGCTGCAGACCGGTTACATCTACTACTACGCCCTGGCGATGATCGCCGGTGTGGTGGTGTTCATGGGCTACTTTGTTCCGGGCAAGCTGTTGTCCGGCTGGTTCATCAGATAACAGCGAAGCGCGACACAAGAATGCAATCTCTTCCCCTGCTCAGTCTGTCCATCTGGATTCCCATTGCCTTTGGTGTTGTGTTGCTCTTCGTTCAAGGAGAGCAGCGCGCCAACGCCGCGCGTTGGCTGGCGTTGATCGGTTCGCTGATTTCTTTCCTGATCACCCTGCCGCTGATCAGCGGATTTGAAACCGCGCAGGCGGGCATGCAGTTCGTCGAGTCAGTGCCCTGGATCCGACCGTTCAACATCAACTATGCCCTGGGCATCGACGGCGTCTCGCTGTGGTTCGTGCCGCTGACCGCGTTGATGACCGTGATTGTCGTGATCAGCGCCTGGGAGGTCATCCAGGACCGAGTCAACCTCTACTTCGGTTCATTTCTGATTCTGTCCGGGCTGATGATCGGCGTGTTTGCGGCCACCGACGCGCTGCTGTTCTATGTGTTCTTCGAAGCCACACTGATTCCGATGTACCTCATCATCGGCATCTGGGGCGGGCCGCGTCGTGTCTACGCTGCATTCAAGTTCTTTCTCTACACCTTGCTGGGATCGCTGCTCATGCTGGTGGCGTTGATCTATCTGTACCTGCAGTCGGGTGGCAGCTTCGACATTGCCAACTGGTATCGCGTCCCGCTGTCGATGACGGCACAGATGTTCATTTTCATCGCCTTCTTCTTCGCCTTCGCGGTGAAGATCCCGATGTGGCCGGTACACACCTGGTTGCCCGATGCGCACGTCGAGGCACCGACTGGGGGCTCGGTCATCCTGGCGGCCATCATGCTCAAGCTCGGGGCCTATGGTTTCATCCGCTTCTCCCTGCCCATGCTGCCCGATGCCAGCCACGCCCTGGCGCCGGTGATGATCGCGCTGTCCCTCATCGCCGTGATCTACATTGGCTTTGTCGCCCTGGTGCAGGGTGACATGAAAAAGCTGGTGGCCTATTCCTCCATCGCACACATGGGCTTTGTCACCCTGGGTTTCTTCCTGTTCTCCGACCTTGGTGTGCAGGGGGGGCTGGTGCAGATGATTTCGCACGGCTTCATTTCAGGGGCTATGTTCCTGACCATCGGCGTGTTGTATGACCGCATGCACACCCGTCAGATCGCCGATTACGGCGGGGTGACCAACACCATGCCCAAGTTCGCGGCTTTGGCCGTGCTGTTCGGCATGGCCAATGCGGGTCTGCCCGGCACCAGCGGTTTCGTGGGGGAGTGGATGGTGATCCTGGCTGCGGTGAAGTTCAACTTCTGGATTGGCTTGCTGGCTGCAACCACGCTCATACTGGCCGCAAGCTACACGCTTTGGATGATCAAGCGCGTTTATTTCGGCCCGGTCGGCAACGCTCATGTGGCTGCGTTGAAGGACATCGGTGCACGTGAGTTCTTCATGCTTGCCGTACTGGTCGGCGCTGTGCTCTGGATGGGTGTGTATCCCAAATTCTTCACCGATCCGATGCAGGCTTCGGTGCAACATCTGCTGCAGTTTGCGGCGTCTTCCAAATTGCAGTGACAACAACCGCCATGAACTGGATCGCCATTTATCCGGAAATTTTCCTGCTCGTGCTGGCCTGCGTGGTCATGCTCGTCGACCTGTTCGTCAAAGACACGCAGCACCGCGTGAGCTACTGGATCACCCTGGCTGGCCTGGTTGCGCTGGCGGTGTTATGCGGCTTGTACTACGCCTCGGGCATGCAACAGCTGACCATGGCGCGGGCCTTGATCGTCGATCCGATGGCCATGCTGCTCAAGCTGTTCACTGTGGTCGCCACCGCAGTCACCCTGGTCTATTCGCGCCGCTACGCCCTGGATCGTGGAATGTGGGGCGGTGAGCTGTTCAGCCTGGTGCTGCTGTCTTTGCTCGGGCAGTTCATCATGATCTCGGGCAATAATCTGCTGACCATCTATCTGGGGCTGGAACTGCTTTCTCTGGCGCTCTACGCCCTGGTGGCTCTGCGCCGTGACCACACCCAGTCCACCGAAGCAGCGATGAAGTACTTTGTGCTCGGCGCGCTGGCCTCGGGTTTTCTGCTTTACGGCATGTCCATGTTGTATGGTGCCACCGGCTCGCTCGATCTGGTGACCATTTTCCGCATGATCGCGGTCGAACCGATCAACCGAGCGGTGTTGGTGCTCGGCGTGGTGTTCATCGTCGCCGGTCTGGCGTTTAAACTGGGCGCTGTACCGTTTCACATGTGGATTCCCGATGTCTATCAGGGCGCACCGACGGCCGTGGTGCTGATGGTGGGAGCAGCCCCCAAGCTTGCGGCCTTCGCCATGGCCATCCGGCTGCTGGTCGAGGGCATGTTCCCGCTGGCGATGGACTGGCAGGGCATGCTGGTGGTGCTGGCCGTGTTGTCCATCGGCCTGGGCAATCTGGCCGCGATTGCGCAGACCAATCTCAAGCGCATGCTGGCGTATTCGACCATTGCGCAGATCGGCTTCGTGCTGCTGGCGCTGCTGTCGGGCATGCTCAACGGCAACGGTCTGTCCGCTTCCACCGCCTACAGCGGCGCAATGTTCTACATGATCATCTACGTGCTGACCACCCTGGGCACTTTCGGTGTGATTCTGCTGCTGGCACGCGAAGGGTTCGAAGCCGAGGACATCCGCGACTTTGCCGGCTTGGCAAAGACCGACCCCTGGATGGCAGGTATGATGACTTTTCTCCTATTCTCTTTGGCAGGTATTCCGCCGTTCGCTGGTTTTTACGCCAAGCTCGAAGTGCTCACCATTTTGTTGAATACCGGGCGGGTCTGGCTGGTGGTCTATGCGGTGATTCTGTCGGTCATCGGGGCGTTCTATTACATCCGCATGGTCAAGGTCATGTACTTCGACGTGCCCACGGTGCTGTCGGCCAGTCGTGCCACTGGTGTGGGCGGTGCACGTGCGCTGCTCTCGCTCAATGGCCTGGCCGTTCTCGCGCTCGGATTGATGCCCGGTGGGCTGATGACTCTGTGCTATCAGGCCATTGCCAATACCCTCCATTGAAAGGATTCCATCTTGCAAACTTCCGCCGTCTGGCTGGTCATCGTGCTGGCATTCGTCGCCGCCAATTTACCGTTTGTCTCCAACCGGTTTTTTCTCTTGTTTCCACTCAAAAAGACCCCCAAGTCGATCTGGCTGCGTCTGGCTGAGTTGCTGATCCTGTTTTTCATCGTCGGCTTCATCGGCCGCGCGCTTGAGGCGCGTATCGGGCAGAACTATCCGCAGCAGTGGGAGTTCTATTCCGTATCGCTCGCCATGTTTCTGGTGCTGGCCTTCCCGGGCTATGTGCTGCGTTACATGGTCAAGCGGCATCCGGCTCCGAGTCGTGCATGAGCAGCGATCCGGCACGCGTGCCGCAAGCTGTGGCCTTGCGCGAACACACTCTCGACAGCGAGATGGTGTTTCGTGGCACTTTTCTCAATATTTCGCGCGATCTGGTGCGGCTCGCCAATGGCGCGCAGGTGACCCGCGAATACATCCGCCATTCCGGGGCGGTGATGATCATCCCCCTGCTGGATAACGGCAATGTCCTGATGGAGCGCCAGTTCCGCACGCCCATGCAACGCGTCATGGTCGAGTTTCCCGCAGGCAAGCTCGACGCCGGAGAGGGTTGGCTGGCTTGTGCGCAGCGCGAACTGCGCGAAGAAACCGGCTACAGCGCAAGGCAGTGGGCCTATATCGGCCCGATCAACAACGCGATCTCCTACTCCGACGAAACCATCCACCTCACCTTTGCACGCGGTCTGGTGGCCGGACCCCAGGCGCTCGACGACAACGAACTGCTCGACGTCTTCGAAGCTAACCCGCAGGACACGCTTGAATGGGTGCGCAAGGGTCAGATCACCGACGTCAAGACCGTGATTGGAGCCTTCTGGCTGGAAAAACTGCTGAATGGCGCCTGGAGCTTCGACTGGCAAGACGTAGCGTGATGCGCCGGTATCAGATCCGGCGCTGCACCAACAAGCGGTAGGCCAGCAGATATAGGGTCACGAAGGCCGCGCTGCAGAGCATCAGCAGCGGCGTGCTGTTCCACCACAGCATGGCCGGTCCCGCGCTGAACGCGGCGACCGCCCAGAGATAGGGCGAAGTGGCCGCGTTGCGCCGCTGCCGCGGGTCAGGGTGATCATCATGGTTGAGCAGGCGGGTCAGCCGCCAGTACACCAGATGGTGCAGATGCAGGGTGTCGGGCGCAGTGCCTGCGCGCTGCCGGAATTTGCGTCGCCACAGCGAATAAAGCAACTCCCACACCGGATACATCAGCACCATCAGCGCGAACCAGGGCGAGACCGTGGGATTGCGCGCAACGAGCAACACGCTGAGCAACGCCATCCAAAAGCCCAGCAGATACGCCCCGGTATCTCCAAGGAAAATTTGCCCACGCGGCCAGTTCCAGAACAAAAAGCCCAGCAGCGCGCCAATCGCAGCCAGACTCAGTGCCATGATCTGCGCATCGCTGACCTTGAACGCCACATAACCGATGGCGCCGAAGATCATGAAACTGACCGTGCCGGCTAGGCCGTTGTAGCCGTCGATCATATTGATCGCATGCGGCATGGCGCTGATCGCCACCAGCGCGATCAGCGCGCCGAGCACCGGCCAGGCCTGCAGCCATGCGTCGACCGGCCACAGGCCGACGCGATGCACGCTGGCGCCAAGCAGCCACACCGCCAGCGCGGCTGCCAGCACCGTGGCCAGCGCGCGCCACAAGGGCGGTACATGCCGACGCAGATCCTCGATGATCCCGGCCAGCAGCACCGGCAGGATGGCTAGAGCAATCAGCCCAGTGTCGGGCGCGCTGATATAGCCCAGGTGCATCAGCCAGAGCATGCCGACCATCATCCCCATGGCCATCGCAAACCCGCCAGTGCGCGGCGTGGGATGGCGGTGCCATTTCTGCACGCCGTGGGTTTCGTCCAGTCCGAAGTGTTTGCGGCGCCCCAGCACGATGAGCGCGGCGCAGCCGAGCCAGCACAGCAGGGCGGACAGGGCGGTCGCGTGGAGCATCGGGCGGGTTCGACGAGGTGAAGCGGTAATTGTGCCTTGCGCACGCAGCGCGGGCCAGTTTTGGCCTGGGGCTGCGCGGCTGCCCGCGGCCTCACCTACACTGCGCATTCATGTCCACGTCCTTTTCTTGGCCCTTCGAACTGCTCATCGGCTGGCGCTATACCCGCAGCGGGCGGCGCAGCCGGCGCAATGGCTTCATCTCGTTCATCTCGGCGGTGTCGGTCGGCGGGATTGCGCTGGGCGTGGCTGCGCTGATCGTGGTCATTTCGGTGATGAACGGATTTCAGAAGGAAGTCCGTGACCGCATGCTCAACGTCATTCCGCACATCCAGATTTTCAATGTCAACGGCCAGGCGCTGCCCGACTGGCGCCGGGTCGCGCAGCAGGTGCAACGTAATCCGGCGGTCACAGGCGTGGCGCCCTTCGTACAAGGCCAGGCCCTGGTGGCGCAGGGCAGCCAGTTGCAGGGCGTGTTGGTCTGGGGCGTGGAACCGGGCGAGGAAACCCAGGTGTCGCAGATTCCCGAACATATGGTGGCCGGAAGCCTCGCCGCGCTCAAGCCCGGGGACTTTGGCGTCGTGCTGGGAAACGAGCTGGCCAATGCGCTGGGGGTGACGCTGGGCGAACAGATCACCATGGTCGTGCCCAGCGGCTCGATCACCCCGGCCGGCATGATTCCGCGGCTGCGTACCCTGCGAGTGGTCGGCATTTTTAATGTCGGGCATTACGAGTACGACTCCACCCTGGCGCTGGTCAATCTGCAGGACGCAAGTGCCTTGTTCCGCACCGGCGGCCCCACCGGGCTGCGGGTGCAGACTCGCAATATGAACGACGCGCCGCAGATCGCGCAGGACCTGCAGCGTGTGTTGCCGCCCGACCTCGTGGCCCAGCCGTGGACCGAGCAGAACCGCACCTGGTTCGAGGCGGTGGTGATCGAAAAGCGCATGATGTTCATCATCCTCACCATGATCGTGGCCGTGGCGGCGTTCAACCTCGTCTCCACCCTTGTGATGACCGTCACCGACAAATTGGCCGACATCGCCATCCTGCGTACCCAGGGTGCCAGCCCCGGCTCGATCATGGCCATTTTCCTGTTGCAGGGCGCGGTGACGGGCTTTCTCGGTACCTTCGCCGGGGTGGCGCTGGGCTGTCTGATCGCGTTCAATCTCGACCCCATCGTGTCCTTTCTCGAAGCCGTGCTGCATACCCAGTTTCTGCCGCGCAGCGTGTACCTGATCCACACCATGCCCAGCGATCCGCGCTTCTCCGACATCGCCACCATCACGGTCGCTTCACTGGTTCTGTCGCTGCTGGCCACGCTTTATCCCAGCTGGAGCGCGTCGCGCGTGCAACCGGCGCAGGCCCTGCGCTACGAGTGACGGCTCCGACCCGCCTGCGCCATGCAACAACTGCTTCTCTTTGATCTGCCGACCGCATCGCCCGCGTTTGCTCAACTGCTGACGCAGCCAGGGCTGCCCGCCACCGCCACGCTGTGCCGCCAGGCCGTTGTGCTGGAGCAGGAAGCGCCGCGCGAAGACGCGCAGGCCGCGTGGCTGACCCCGGCGGAACGCTGGCTGCTGCACGCGCTGCGGCTGGACGGCATTGAAGCCGAGCAAGCCCCCTGGGCGCGCCTGGCCGCACAGGCTGACGGCGTGGCGGACGCGTTCCCCGCAGACCAGCCGCTGGGCCTGCTCACCCCGGCGCATCTGCGGTTGGGACGGGACAGCCTGTCGCTCGCCGACCCTGCCACACTCGATCTACACGCAGACGAGGCGCAGCAACTTTTCGCTGCAGTCGCCCCGCTGTTCGCCGAGGCGGGCTGGACGCTGCGTTTCGTGACCCCGATACGCTGGTACGCGGCGCACCCCAGTCTGGCCGAGGTGGTCACGGCCGGGGTGGCGCGGGCACAGGGCCGCAATGTCGCCGCCTGGATGCCCGGCGGCCCGGCGGCTCGGCCCTGGCGGCAATTGCTGACCGAAGTGCAGATGACTTGGCAGCACCATAAGGTCAACGAAGCGCGCGAGCAGCGCGGCCTGCCCGATGTCAATACCCTATGGATTCACGGCTGCGGCGCGCTGCCGCGCGATTGGCGCAGCCCGCTGCGTCTGGTGGCAGACGATGATGACGCACCGAGCGATCCAGTCCTAGCCGCGGCGTTGCGCGGTCTGGCTGTGCGGCCGCGCAACGGCTCGCTTGCTGTGCTGCGGCTGTTCGATGCGCGCCAGCTTCTTGCGCGGGATACGGTGCATGGCCTGCAGCAGCTCGACGCGCGCCTGTCCGCCGCCATCGTCCAGGCGGTGCAGCAAGAAGGTGCGGTGCGGCTTACCCTGGCTGGCGATATGCGCTGGCGGACCCTGCTCATCCGTCGTTTGCAAGGCTGGAAGTTCTGGCAGCGCACAGCCTTTCCAGCCCTGTTTTCCGGGCTTTGAGGCCGCCTGCGCTCGGTAAAAACGCGTCAGGCCGATCCCCTGCAGGCGCTCACGAGGCGCGCGGACTTCCCAGCTTCACGGCGCAATATTTCACCTCCGCGATCTTGCCCCAGGGGTCGAGCGCGGCGTTGGTCAGCAGATTGGCCGCGGCCTCGGAGTAGGCGAAGGGGATGAACACCGCGTCCTCGGGCATGGCAGGGTCGGCGCGGGTGGCAAGGGTGATGACGCCGCGGCGCGACTGCACCTGAAGCGCTTCGCCCGCGCGCAGGCCCAGCTTGGCTAGCAGGTTGGGGTGAATGCTCACCGTGGGCGCGGGCTCCAGCGCGTCGAGCACACTGGCGTGGCGGGTCATTGCGCCGGTGTGCCAGTGCTCCAGCTCGCGCCCGGTGATGAGCACATACGGATAGGCGTTGTCGGGCTGTTCGTCGGCAAAGCCCAACGGCGCGGGTTTGAGTGTGGCACGGCCGTCGGCGGTGGGGTAGCCGTCGACGAAGACCACGCGGTGGCCCGGCTCGTCTTCTGCCGCGCAGGGGTAGGTGACCGCGCCTTCGCGCTGCAACCGCGCCCAGCTGATCCCGGCGATGGAGGGCATCATGCCGCGCATTTCCTCGAACACCGCGCCTACTCCGGTTTCGCCGCCATGCATGTCCACCTCGGCAATGGGTGCCACGCCCAGGCGGCGGCCCATCTCCTGGATGATCCACAGATCCGCCCGCGCCTGGCCGGGGCAAGCCACGGCCTTGCGGCCGAGTTGCACCAGGCGGTCGGTATTGCTGACGGTGCCGGTTTTTTCGGGCCAGGCCGAGGCGGGCAGCACCACGTCGGCCAGCGCTGCGGTTTCGGTGAGGAAAATGTCCTGCACCACCAGATGGTCGAGTGCGGCCAGCGCTTGCCGGGCGTGGTGTGCATCCGGGTCGCTCATCGCGGGGTTCTCGCCCTGGATGTACATGCCGCGGATCTGCCCGGCGAGCGCGGCGTGGATGATCTCCACCACGGTCAGCCCCGGCGTGCGGCTCAGGCTGTGCGGCGGCAGCGACCAGTAGCGCTCGACCTGCTCAATCGCGCCCGCGTCCTGCGTGCGCACATAGTCGGGGAACATCATGGGGATGAGCCCGGCGTCGCTCGCCCCTTGCACATTGTTCTGCCCGCGCAGGGGGTGCAGCCCGGTGCCGGGGCGGCCGATTTGCCCGGTGAGCTGGCATAAGGCGATGAGCGCACGCACATTGTCGGTGCCATGCACATGCTGTGAAATGCCCATGCCCCAGAAAATCATCGACGCCTTGCTGGTGGCGAAAGCGCGCGCGGCGGCGCGAATATCGGCAGCGGGCACGCCGCAGATCGGCGCCATCGCTTCGGGCGACAGCGCATCCACATGCTGGCGGATGGCCTGCACGTCCCCGGCATGGCAGCGCGCGGCGATGCTTGCGTCGTCCAGCAAGTTCTCGGCGAATACCACATGCAGCATGGCATTGAGTAGGGCCAGATCGGTCCCCGGCGTGAACTGCAGGGTCAGCCAGGCTTTGCGCGCCAGCTCGGTGCGGCGCGGGTCGGCGAGGATGAGGCGTGTGCCGCGCGCCAGGGCGTTTTTGATCCAAGTGGTGCCGACCGGATGGTTGACCGTGGGATTGGCGCCGATGAGTAGGATGACTTCGGCGTGCAGCGCATCCTTGACCGGGTTGCTCACCGCGCCCGAGCCGATGCTTTCGAGCAGCGCAGCCACGCTGGAGGCATGGCACAGCCGGGTGCAGTGGTCGACGTTGTGGGTGCCGAAACCGGCGCGCACTAACTTTTGGAATAGATACGCTTCCTCGTTCGTGCCTTTGGCGCTGCCGAAACCGGCCAGCGCCGCGCCGCCGTGCTGCTGTCGGATGCGCAGCAGACCGCCCGCGGCACGCTCCAGTGCTTCGTCCCAGGTGGCTTCGCGGAACACGCTGCGCCAGTCGGCCAGCTTGACCTGCTCGGGGTTTTTCGGCGCGTCGTCGCGGCGGATCAGCGGTGTGGTCAGGCGCGCGGGGTGGGCCACATAGTCGAAGCCAAAACGCCCCTTGACGCACAGACGGCCCTGGTTGGCCAGGCCGTCGCGGCCTTCGACCCGGGCGATGAAATCCCGGCCCAGGCCGTCCTGCTGGATGTGGTAGGTCAGTGCGCAGCCCACGCCGCAATACGGGCAGACCGAATCGATGGTGCGTGTGCTCGCCTCTGCCCACGCGCCGTTGGCCGGAGCCAGCGCGCCGGTGGGGCAGGCTTGCACGCATTCGCCGCAGGCCACGCAGGTGCTCTCGCCCATCGGCGCGCCCTGGTCGAACACGATGCGCGCCGCCGCGCCACGCCCGGCCAGGCCGATGACATCATTGCCCTGCTCCTCGCGGCAGGCGCGCAGGCAGCGGGTGCACTGGATGCAGGCGTCGGCATGGAAGGTGATCGCCGGGTGAGACGTGTCGGCAGCCGCAGGTTGCGGCCAATGCGCGGCCTGCGCGGCTTGCCCCTGGAATGCGCTGGCGTAACGGTTGTGGTCGGCTCCCAGGCGCTGCGCCCAGTGGTCAAGCTCGTCGTTCACCCGGTCGACGCGCGGCGGCTTGCGCGCGGCGAGCAGTTCGACCACTCCACGCTGCGCGGCGCGGGCGCGGTCGCTGTTCGCGTGCACCTTCATCTCCGGCGTCACCGTGCGGCAGCACGAGGCAGCAAGCACACGCTCGCCCTCGATCTCGACCATGCAGGCGCGGCAATTGCCCACTGGGCGCAGCGGGTCGCTGTGGCACAGATGCGGAATCTCCACCCCGTGCCGCTTGGCCGCGGCCCAGATGGTCTCGCCCGCGCAGGCGGTGATCGGCTTGCCGTCGAGGGTGAAGGCGATGGGGGGTGAGGTCATGTCCATCGGGTTACTCCTTGGCCGCGCGCACTTCGTGGGGGAAGTGGCGCAGCACGCTGTCGGTGGGATTGGGCGCGGCCTGGCCCAGGCCGCAGATCGAGGCATCGCGCATGAGCTGGCTCAAATCTCCGATGTGCTCAGCGTCCCACTGCGCGCGATCCATCGCGGCCAGCATCTGATGCGTGCCTTCGCGGCAGGGGGTGCATTGGCCGCAGCTCTCGTGTGCGAAAAACTGCATCAGGTTGGCGGCGGCGGCGCGCGCGGTGTCGGTGCGGCCATCTACATGGCGGCCGAGCACGATCACCGCCATCGAGCCGATGAAGCAGCCATGTGCATCGAGGGTGCCGAAGTCCAGCGGCAGGTCGGCCTGGTCGGCGTTGAGGATGCCGCCGGATGCGCCGCCCGGCAGCACGCCGTACAGCGTCCAACCCGGCGCCATGCCCCCGACGAACTCGTCGATGAGTTCACGCGCGGTGATGCCCGCAGGCGCCAAATACACCCCGGGCCGTGCCACCCGGCCCGAGACGGTGAAGCGCCGCAACCCGATGCGGCCGCGACGGCCCTGGGTGAACCATTCGGATGCGGCGTTCTGCACCAGCTCCCCGCCGCCGGGCCGTCCCGAGGCGGGGAGCGCCCCCTCGGGGGGCAGCGAAGGCGACGCCTGAGCGTGGGGGCTCGCCAGACTGCGCACCCACCACAGCGTCTCCACATTGTGTTCCAGGGTCGGTTTGCCGAACAGGCCGGAGATGGCCACGATGGGTGGCTTCAGACGCGGCATGCCACGCTTGCCTTCGAGAGACTCGATCAGCGCCGATTCCTCTCCGCAGATATACGCTCCGGCGCCACGGCGCAAGGCCACTTGCGGCAGCCGCGTGCGCACCGCGGCGTCATCGCCGGGCTCGTCATCGGTCGGGCCGCCGATGTCTGCCCCGCCGTAGCGCAGCAGCCCCGCGTCGTGCAGCGCCTGCAGCTCGCGGTGTAGCAGCGCACCTTCGGCCGCATATTCATCGCGCAGATAGATCCACACCCGGCCTGCGGCTACGGTCCAGGCGGCGATCAGTAGACCTTCGAGCACGCGGTGCGGCGTGGTGCGCAGCAGGTGGCCGTCCTTGCAGGTGCCGATCTCGCCCTCGTCGGCGTTGACCACCATCAGCCGAGGGCCTGGCTGCAGGGCCACGGTGCGCCATTTGCGCGCGCTCGGAAACCCGGCACCGCCCAAGCCGCGCAGCGCGGCGGCGTCGATGCGCCGGATCACGTCCTCGGGGGTCAGCCGCCCGGCGCGACAGTCGGCGAGCAGCGCATAGCCGCCGCCCGCACGATAGGCTGCAAGGTCTTCGGCTTCTGCGGGCGGGCGCGGTGCCTCAGCAGCCTGCGGCAGCGCAGCGAGTACGGCGTCTGCCGTGGCATGGCCCAGGGCGTGCCGCCCGACGCGCACACCGGGCGCCTGGGTGCACAGGCCCATGCACGAAGCGCTTTCCACCGTGACGTCTGCACCGCAGCATTGCTGCAGGTCGTGCAGCAAGGAATCGGCCCCGGCCAGCGCGCAGCTCAGATTGGTGCAGACGCGCACCACGACGGCGGGCGCCGCCTCATCTTCGCGCAGCAGGCGGAAGTGGTGGTAGAAGCTGGCCACCTCGTACACCTCGCTGGTGCTCAGCCGCAGGCGCTCGGCCAGCGCCGCCAGATGCGAAGGCCGCAGCCCTCCATGCGCATCTTGCAGCCGGTGCAAATGCTCGATCAGCAGATCCGGCCGCGCGGCCAGATCGCCGCAGAGGGCTTGCACCGCAGCTCGCGCCTCGGGGCTGACCAGACCGCCGCGCGGGGTGTTGCGAAAGATGCGCACCGGATGCGGCCGCGCTGCGCTGTGCCGTGCATCTACGTTGAGGGATGCGAAGTCGGATGAAAAAGTGGCCATGGCGCTGCCCTTGCTGGGAAGTGATGTCTGGACGGCAGGTTTGAACAGGAAAGCTCGACCGCGCAAGCCTGTGCGGCGTCAGCTCGGCCGCAGTGCAATGATGCGCCATAGCCACGGTGCGAACAAATCGGCCGGGCAAAGCCGAGCTTTTTGCTGGGGGGCGTTGCCGAACCAAAACCTGACCACTCTCATGGTGCAATCTCAAAAGGCCAGGAAAAGACCTCGATCGTGCTGAACCAAGGGCTGCGACGCAGCATGACATTTGCAGCAACCGGTGGACGCAACGCGCACAATGGAGGTTTAGCCGTCTTCAAGGCCGATCCATGATGCCCCAAGAAATCTCTTCCTTTGCCGAGCTCGGCCTGCCCGAACCGTTGTTGCAAGCCCTGCGCGATGTGGGCTACGAAAGCCCGTCGCCCATTCAGGCAGCCACCATTCCGCCGCTGCTGGCCGGGCGCGATGTGCTCGGACAGGCGCAGACCGGCACGGGCAAGACGGCCGCGTTTGCCCTGCCGATTCTGGCCAAGATCGATTGCAGCGCCCGGCATACCCAGGCGCTGGTGCTGGCGCCGACGCGTGAGCTGGCCATCCAGGTGGCCGAGGCGTTTGCGCGCTATGCCACCCATCTGCCGGGTTTCCATGTGCTGCCCATTTATGGCGGACAAAGCTATGTGCCGCAACTCGCCTCGCTCAAGCGCGGCGCGCATGTGGTGGTGGGCACGCCCGGGCGCATCATCGACCACCTCGAGCGCGGCACCCTCAAGCTCGACCAGCTCGCCCACATGGTGCTCGACGAGGCCGACGAGATGCTGCGCATGGGCTTTATCGACGATGTCGAGTCCATTCTGCAAAAAACGCCGCCGCAGCGTCAGGTGGCGCTGTTTTCGGCCACCATGCCCTCTGCCATTCGCCGGATTGCGCAAACCTATCTGCGCGACCCGCAGGAGATCACCATCAAGGCGGCCACGACCACGGCCACCCACATTCAGCAGCGCTATTGGATGGTCAGCGGGCTGCACAAGCTCGACGCGCTCACCCGCATCCTCGAGGTCGAGCCGTTCGAGGGCATGATCATCTTCGCCCGCACCAAGCAGGCGACCGAGGAACTGGCCGAAAAGCTCGCCGCGCGAGGCTTCACCGCCGCAGCACTCAACGGCGACGTGCCGCAGGCGCTGCGCGAACGCCTGGTGCAGCGGCTCAAGGACGGTCAGCTCGACATCCTCGTGGCCACCGATGTGGCGGCGCGCGGGCTGGATGTGGAGCGCATCAGTCATGTGGTGAACTACGACATCCCCACGGATACCGAAAGCTATGTGCACCGCATCGGCCGCACCGGCCGCGCCGGGCGCAGCGGCGAGGCCATTCTGTTCGTCACCCCGCGTGAGCGGCATTTGCTGCGTGCCATCGAGCGGGCCACGCGCCAGCCCATCACGCAGATGCAACTGCCCAGCACTGAGGCGGTCAACGACAGCCGCATCAACCGCTTCATGGCGCGCATCACCGAAGCGCGCGAGCAGGAGGGGCTGGAAGACTATCAGCGCCTGGTCGAGCGCTATGAGCAGGAGTTCGACATTCCGGCGATTGAAATCGCCGCGGCGCTGGCGCGCATGGTGCAAGGCAACAAGCCGCTGCTGATGCGCCCAGGCAGTGAACCCAGCTACAGCGCTGAATCGCCGTCTCCGCGCCGCGAACGCGAACCGCGTGAAGCCCGCGAGCCGCGCACGCCGCGTCCAGCACGGCCTGCCCGCGACGAAGCGCCTGCGGCCCGCCCAGTGCGTGAGCGCGTCAAGTCCCGCGACCTCGACGACTTCACCCAGACCTTGATGCAGGCGCGCGAAGCAGCCGATGCTGCGCCAGCGGAACATGCGCCGCGCGCCGAGCGCACTGCCCGAGGCCCACATACCGCAAGCGATGTGCGCTTCGAGACCTATCGGGTGGAAGTCGGTCGCGATCACGGCGTGGAGGTGCGCAATCTGGTCGGCGCCATCGCCAACGAGGCCGGGCTGGAGAACAAGCACATTGGCAATATCGCCATTCGCGGCGACCACAGCTTCGTCGAGCTGCCCGAAGGCATGCCCAAGGATGTGTTCCGCACGCTGCAAAAGACCTGGGTGGGCGGAAGGCAATTGCAGCTCAGCAAGGCGGAGCCGGTGCGCGATACGGGCGGCCGGGAACGCCCGATGTCACGAGCGCCTGCGCGGCGCTTCGAGTCGGGCGATGCGCCGTCTGCACCCAAGCGCCGCGCCGCGCCGATGCCCGGCGGCAAGTCGTTCAAGCGCAAGCCTTGACGCGGCCCGGCGAGGCTTCGATCTGACGACGACCCTCGGTCGAAATCAGGATGCTCAACCGGCTCTGGCTCGGTTTTTTTCTGGTGGCGGCCGCAGCGGCGATGACGCGCTGGGCCTTGGGCGATGCGGCGGTATTCGCCGCGATGACCGAAAGCCTGTTCGCCATGGCCAAGCTGTCGGTCGAGGTCATGGTGCTGCTGTTCGGCACGCTCACCCTTTGGCTGGGGCTGCTGCGCATCGCTGAGCGCGCGGGCTTGGTCGAACTGCTGGCGCGGGCGCTGGGGCCCTTGTTCCGACGGCTGATGCCGGAGGTGCCGCAGGGCCATCCGGCCATCGGGCTCATCACGCTGAATTTCGCCGCGAATGTGCTGGGCCTGGACAACGCCGCCACGCCCATCGGCCTGCGCGCCATGCGCGAACTGCAGACCCTCAACCCCAGCAGCGATACCGCGAGCAACGCGCAGATCCTGTTCCTGGTGCTCAACGCCTCGTCGCTCACGCTCTTGCCGGTGAGCATTTTCATGTACCGGGCGCAGCAGGGCGCGCCCGACCCCACGCTGGTCTTCCTGCCCATTCTCATCGCCACCAGCGCGTCCACGCTGGCCGGGCTGCTCAGCGTGGCCTGGATGCAGCGGCTGCGGCTGTGGGATCCGGTGGCGCTGGCTTACCTCGGCGGCGGCGCGCTGCTGCTGGGCGCGCTGCTCGCAGGGCTGGCCACGCTCAGTGCGGCGGTGCTGGCCAGCGTCTCGGCGCTGTTCGGTAATGTGGTGCTGCTCGGCGTTATCCTCGCCTTTCTGCTGGCGGGCGCGGTTAAGCGGGTGCCGGTGTACGAGACCTTCATCGAGGGCGCGAAGGACGGTTTCGGCGTGGCCCGCGATCTGCTGCCCTATCTCGTGGCCATGTTGTGTGCCGTGGGGGTGTTGCGCGCCTCGGGTGCGCTGGGCTATGCCCTCGAAGGCATTCGCTGGGTGGTGCAGGGCCTGGGGATGAATACCGACTTCGTGGCCGCACTGCCCACGGCCCTGGTCAAACCCTTCTCAGGCAGCGCAGCGCGCGCCATGCTGATCGAGACCATGCAGCACGACGGTGTGGACAGCTACCCGGCGCTGCTCGCCGCGACCATGCAGGGCAGCACCGAGACCACGTTTTACGTGGTGGCGGTGTATTTCGGCGCGGTGGGCATACGCCGGGTGCGCCACACCATAGGGTGTGCGCTGGTGGCCGATCTGGCCGGGGTGATCGCGTCGATCGCGGTGTGCACGTGGTTCTTTGCGCCACGCTGAAGGTTATGTTTTGAGCTGGCGCAATAGCGCGACGGCCTTGGCTTGCCCGTGTTTGGCCACCAGGGCGGCCTTGATCTCGGGGAGCAAAGCGAGCAATTCCTCGGCGGTCTGGCATTGTTCGATCTTGAGCTGAATGCCGTAGGCCTTGATCATGCCCAGGTGGCCGCTGACTAGGGCATTGAGTCTGCGATACAGGCTGGAGAACACCACGCCCGCATCTTCGGGCTCGGCTGCGCTGCGGGTGTCGAGCGCAAGCTCGGACGGGAGCTCGTCGTCGTCGTGCAGAAAGGCATCGGACGCTTCTTCGGGGGTGGCCGCGGCGGGCGCGGGGACCTCGGGTGCGGCGATCAGTCCGAGCGCGAGCAGTTGCTTGATCGCATCATCCGGCGCGGAAATCGCCCGCATCATGCTCTGCAGGGTCTGCAGATCGCGTTTGCCATCGACCAGCAGCAGCACATTGCGCAGCGGGCGCGATGTCAGCACGGACTGCCGGGCCATCTCGCTCTGGCCAGACGAAGTCTTGAACAGCACGGTCTCGGGTTTCATGCGCAGGTGAAGTGGATTGCGTCATGGCAAGTGTAGGGCGAGCAGGTCGAGCAGGGTGCGGGCGATGACCTGGGTCGCGCGGCGGAGGTCTTCGAGCGCGATGTGTTCGTCGGCGCGCTTGGCATTGCTTTCGCGCACGGTGCGGGGGCCGGCGCCGTAGATGACCGCGGGGATGCCGTGTTCGGCATAGAGGCGCACATCGGTGTAAAGCGGTGTGCCGACGATGGGGATGGCCTCCTGGAACAGGGCTTGCGCGTGGCGTTGCAGCGGTGCGGCGAGTTGTTCGTGACCGGCCAGCGGGGTGAGGGCGCGGGCGAGCAGCATGCGGCGGATGTCCACGGCGAGGCCGGGCACGCTGGCGGCGGCCTGTTCGATGACGCGCCGCAGTTCGGCCTCGACCGCAGCCGGGTCTTCCTCGGGGATCATGCGGCGGTCGAGCTTGAGGACGACCTTGCCCGGCACGACGTTGGTGTTGGTGCCGCCTTCGATCAGCCCGACGTTGAGGTAGGGATGGTCGATACCCGGGACTTTGGAGTGTTGATGGCGATAAAGGGCATTCTGGGCATACAGGGCATTGAGGATGGCCACGGCGCCCTGCAGTGCGTCCACGCCGGTGTGCGGAATGGCGGCATGCGCCATGACACCATGCACCGTGACTTCGAGTTGCAGGCAGCCGTTGTGGGCGTTGACCACCTGATAGCTGAAGCCAGCGGCGATTTCCAGATCGGGGCGGGTCAGGCCGTGCTCGAGCAGCCAGCCGGGGCCGAGGGTGCCGCCGAATTCCTCGTCATAGGTGAAGTGCAGTTCGATGCCACCCTTGAGCGGCACGCCCAGCGCTTCAAGCGCGCGCACGGCAAAGGTGTAGGTGGTGAAGTCGCATTTGCTCACGGCGGCAGCGCGGCCGTAGAGCTTGCCGTCCACGATCTCGCCGCCGTAGGGATCGTGCGTCCATCCTTCCCCTGGGGGCACCACATCGCCGTGGGCGTTGAGCGCGATGACGGGTCCGCCTGCGCCATACGGCCGGCGCACGATGAGGTTGGTGATCGACTGCAGGCCCTGTTCCTGGCAGAGCGCCGGGGGAATGGCGATTTTTTCCGCGGTCATGCCGAAGTCGGCCAGCAGTTCGGCGGTGCGTTCGGCATGCGGGGCGTTGTTGCCAGGCGGGGTGTCGGTGGGGACGCGCACCAGTTCCTGCAACATGCGGGTCTGCTCGTCGAAATGGGTGTCGACCCAGCGGTCCAGCGCCGCGTAGAGCGCTTCATGGCTGGGGGCAGTGCGTTGGGTGTCGGTCATGATGCGGCGAGTTGGTCGAGCAGTTGGGTGAAGGCGGCGCAGGCCAGGTCGAGGTCGTCTGCGGTACTGGATTCCAGCGGGTTGTGGCTGATGCCGGCGTTTTCGCCGCGCACGAACAGCATGGCCTGGGGGAAGGCGGTGTGGAGTTTCATCGCGTCGTGGCCGGCGCCGCTGGGCAGGCGGTGCAAGGGCAGGCCCAGGGCGGTGACGGCCCGTTCCCAGCGGCCTTGCCAGGCGGGATCGCTCGGGGCGGCGGATTCGCGCATGGTCTCTTCGATCGTGTCGCGTAAGCCGCGCCTGGTGCACAGCGCGGCGAGTTCAGCCAGCACATCGTCGCGCAGGCGGTCGCGCTGCTCGTTGTTGGGCGCGCGTAGATCGAGGCTGAAGCGGCAGCGTCCGGGCACCACGTTGATCGATCCGCCGGGCACTTCGAGCAGGCCAACCGTGCCCACGCTGTCGCCATCGGCCGCGGCACGACGCTCGACGAACAGCGCCAGTTCGGCGGCGGCGCAGGCGGCATCGCGCCTGGCGTTCATCGGCGTGGTGCCGGCGTGGCTGGCCATGCCGATGATCTCTCCCACGTAGCGCACGCTGGCGCTGATCGAGGTGACGATGCCCAGGGGCAGATCAAGGGCATTGAGCACCGGCCCTTGTTCGATGTGGACTTCGACAAAGCCGAGGTAGCGTGCCGGATCGCGCCGCAGTGCGGCGATGGCTTGCAGATCGGCGGGCAGCCCGGCGTGCTGCATGGCCTCGCGCATGGTGATGCCGTCGCGGTCGCGCTGGTCGAGCCAGGCCGGGTCGAAGCCGCCAACCAGGGCACCTGAGCCCAAGAAAGTGGCCTTGTAGCGCTGACCCTCTTCTTCAGCGAAGGCCACGACTTCCAGGCCGAAGGGCAGGCGGCGCCCGGCACGGTACAAGGCACGAACACAAGCCATAGGCACGAAGTGCCCGATGCGTCCGTCGTACTTGCCGGCATTGCGCACCGTGTCGTAATGACTGCCGGTGAGCAGACGTGGCGCTGCCGGATCGCGGCCATGGTAGGTGCCGACCACGTTGCCTACCGCGTCGATCTCCACCTGGTCGAAGCCGCAGTCGCGCATGGTGGCGGCGATGTCGGCCGCCGCGGCGCGATGGGCGTCGGTGAGATAGGTGGCGGTGAGTTCGCCCTTCTCCGCCCAGCCGGGTTCGCTGTGCTTGGCGAGCTGCTCGCACCAGTCCCACACCAGGTTGCCCAGCTCGGGGATATGGCCAAACTTGTCGTTCAGCCGCAGCTCGGCAATGCGGTGAATCTGCCGCAGGGCTTCGGCAAACTCGACGTCGGGCGGGTTGTCCAGCCGGCGTTCCAGCGCGGCGATGATGTGTTGACGGCTCAGCCCCGAGCCACGCGCCCCCCGCACCGCGAGGATGAAAGGCCAGCCGAAACGCGCGCCATAGTCGGCGTTCAAGGCCTTGATGCGCGTGAACTCTTCAGACGTGCAATGCGCCAGGCCGGCGCGGACCTGCTCATGCGTGGACTCGGCCGTGAGCGTGCCATCCACCGCGGCCTGACCCGCCAGCTCGGGGTGGGCGCGGATCAGAGCGAGCTGTTCGTCGCGGCGGGCTTGGCGCACCGTCTGCACCAGCGCGATCTTGAGCGCGGCCAGCGTAGCGAAGGGGCGGGCCGACCAGGTTCGCTCGGCGATCCATGGGGAGTGTTCATACACCCCCTGCATCGCAGCGGTGAATTCGGTCTGTGAGGCCGCGTTGAGTTCGGCAAGAGTGAGCATGATCACTCCCATAGAAAGGCGGTGGCCGCATTGAAGGGATGTTCGGTCTGCCAGTGCCGTGCGATGTCGATGCGGCGTGCAATCCACACCCTGTCATGGCGCTGCACATGATCGAGAAAGCGTTGCAGCGCGCGGATGCGGCCAGGCCTGCCGAGCAGGCGCGCGTGCATGCCGATGCTGAGCATCTTCGGCTGGTCTTCGCCTTCGGCGTAGAGCGCATCGAAGCTGTCGCGCAGGTAGATGTCAAAGTCTTCGGCCTGCGCAAAGCCCTGGGGCAGGGCGAAGCGCATGTCGTTGCTGTCCAGGGTGTAGGGCACGACCAGATGGGGCGCCAGGCTGCCGTCGGTCTTGCGCACCTGCAGCCAGAAGGGCAGGTCGTCGCCGTAGTAGTCGCTGTCGTAGGCGAAGCCGCCGAAGTCGGCCACGAGGCGGCGGGTGTTGGGGCTGTCGCGGCCGGTATACCAGCCCAGCGGTCGCACGCCGCAGACGGCTTCGATCGCCTCCATGCCCAGGCGCATATGTTCGCGCTCGGTGGCTTCGTCCACGTTCTGGTAGTGAATCCAGCGCCAGCCGTGACATGCGATCTCGTGTCCCAGTTCCACGCAGGCGCGAGCCAGATCGGGTGTGCGTTGCAAGGCCATGCCCACGCCAAAGACGGTCAGCAACAGCCCACGGCGTTCGAACTCGCGCAGGATGCGCCAGACACCGGCACGACTGCCGTATTCGTAGATGCTTTCCATGCTCAAGTGCCGTGACGGATAGGACGCGGGATTGAATAGCTCGGAGAGAAACTGCTCGCTGCCCACGTCACCGTGCAGCACGCAGTTCTCGCCGCCTTCTTCGATGTTGAGCACGAACTGCAGCGCAACGCGGGCCTGGCCCGGCCAGCGGGCGTGCGGCGGGTTGCGGCCGTAGCCGATGAGGTCCCGAGGGTAGGGTGTGTTCGACGCTAGATGGGACATGGCGATGTGAACGGGAAGGGACCTAGCGCAGACGGGCGTCAGGCTGAATGGACTGGGGAGAGGGCCTGCCTCAGATCGGCCGAAGCGGTGCGGGGTTCGTAAAGCAAGCTGTTTTCGGTTTCCAGCAAATGCGCTTCCATCAGCGCTTTGGCGCGCGGCACGTCGCGGGCTTCCAGCGCGTCCAGAATGGCCAGATGCTCGTCCGACGAATGCAGCGCAGCGCGTGACGACTGATACATGAGGGTGATGAGCGCACAGCGCGAGATCAGCTCCGACAGGATTTGGGCCAGCACGACGCAACCCATACGCTCGGCCATGAGCACATGGAAGTCGCCGAGCAGGCGGGTGCGGCCCTTCACGTCCACCCGCCTGACCACGAGTTGTTCTTGCTTCATGTGGGCGCGCAAGGCGCGAAAGTCTGCGGTCGTGGCCCGTCGGCAGAATTCTTCCACCAGGTGTTGCTCGAGATGCCGCCGCACGGCGAACACCTGCCGTGCTTCGTCCACCGACGGCGAGGCCACGAAGGCCCCGCGCGACGGCTCCAGGGTGACCAGATGGTCGCGCGCGAGCTGGAACAGCGCCTGTCGCACGATAGTGCGCGACACGCCGTAAATACTGGCGATTTTCTGCTCCGTGAGCTTGGCGCCTGGCGACAGGCGGTGCTCGACGATGGCCGCGGTAATCGCCTCGACGATGAGTTGGGTCGAGTCTTGCTCCGGGGGCGTTGGCCCTGTGGCCGAGGCCTGCGCGGGCTGAATCTTGTGGGTCGTTTTCGCCCCGGCTTTCCGACGCGACAACGAGACGGCGTTCATGGCTTGGGTTCTCCTGGCGGCGTAGAGGTGTTGCCGGTGGTTGAAATTGATGTCGTGCAGTGATTGTATTTCGTTTATGCTTCAAATAGCATACAAAAAAATTATTGAGTGTATGCAAAAAGAGGTCGGCAAAAAATGGGCAAGCTCACCACGCACATCCTCGACACCGCGCACGGCAAACCCGCGAGCGGCGTCAACATCGCCATTCTGGCTGAGCGCGACGGCGCCTGGCTTGAACTGGGCACGGCAAACACCAATGCCGATGGCCGCTGCGACGCGCCGCTTTTGCAAGGCGCCCGGCTCAGCGTGGGCCGCTACCGGCTGGTGTTCCATATCGGCCCGTACTTCCGCGCTCAGATGCGCGCTGAGGCCCAAGCGCAGGGCCAGGTGGCAGAACAGCTCGCATTTCTGGACGAGGTGCCCATCGAATTCGGCGTCGGCGACGCCGACGCGCACTATCACGTTCCTTTGCTCGTCACACCCTGGAGTTATTCGACGTACCGGGGGAGTTGAGCGGCAGGTCGCACGCCATCAGGCCCGGCTCGGCTCACCCCACAAATCCTGCGTGAGAGCGCGCTTGCTGTCATCGCCCTCTGGAGAATTGCCATGCACAAACAACTCGCCATCCTGACCCCCGTTCTGGGTTCCAGTCTGGGGGCAGTGGCCCATGCCCAATCCAGCGTGCAGCTCTATGGCACCGTTGATCTCGGCGTTGAGCACTTCAACAATGGCGCGGGCAGTGTCAACAAACTCGGCAACGGGATTCTCAACCCCAGCGTCATCGGCCTCAAAGGGCAGGAAGACCTGGGCGGTGGCGCCTCCGCATTTTTTCAGACCGAAACCTCGTTCTGCGCCAACGGCGTGTCGCCAGGAGCCAGCAGTCCCAGCCAGGAATTTTGTGGCCCCGGCTTCATGGGGCGCACCAGCATCATTGGGTTGAAGGGCGGCTGGGGCACCTTTCAGATGGGGCGCATGTTCACCCTCAGCAACGGCGACTTTTACGTCATCGACCCGCTGCACAGCGACAGTCTCAGCCCGTTCGGCAACACGAATGTGGCCACCATCGGCGAGCCGGTCTGGTATAGCCAGGCCATCGCCTACTACTCGCCGAGCTTGAGCGGTTTCAACGCCGCAGCCATGTACCAGTTTGGTGAAGGCATCGGCCTGACCCGTACCACGGGCGCCTACAACCTGCACCTGGGCTACGCCCAAGGTCCGCTATTCCTCGGTGTGGACTACGAAAACCAGAAAGGTCCGAATAACGTCACCGCCCTCAAGCACACCATGCTGGCCGCTGCCTACGACTTTCAGGTGGTTCGGATTGGCGCATATGCGGCGCGCAACCGGCCTGACCCGAGCAGTGGCAACCCCAGCTTGAACGCCTATGCGCTCACGGCCAGCGTGCCCTGCGGCGCGGCCACCTTCATTGGCGAATTCGCTCTAGAGACCGACAAGACCGTTTCGCGTCCCAACACGCGGCAATACAACCTGGGTGTGCTCTATGCGCTGTCCAAGCGCACCTCACTCTATGCCCTATATGCAAGGACGACCAACTATTTCAATTTCGTCAATGAGGTGGACGCCTTCGGCAACAACGACGCGCCCACTGCGCCGAGTGGCTCGGGCGCTGCGTCCACCGGTATTGCCCTGGGCATCAGCATGAATTTCTGATCAGCGCCTTTCGGTCGCAGCGGACGTTGGGCTGCGGGTGCGTTCGAACCGAGCGAACCCGCGGCACGCGACCTTGAAGACTTTCGCAGAGCCTGCGGTGGCGAAAGTCGTTTTCATGTGAATGGTGGAAGGAACCATGATGAACGACTTGTTCGCAACCCTCGTGCCCTATGCGATGAACTGGGCCGATCTTCTGCTGCGTTGGCTGCATGTCATCGTGGCCATTGCTTGGATCGGCTCCTCGTTTTACTTCGTCTGGCTCGACAACAGCCTTGAAAAACCCACCGACCCAGACCTCAAAGCCAAAGGCGTGGACGGGGAGTTGTGGGCGGTGCATGGCGGGGGGTTCTACAACCCGCAGAAATACATGGTGGCGCCCAAGAACCTGCCTCAGCACCTGCACTGGTTTTATTGGGAGAGTTACTCCACCTGGCTTTCGGGTTTTGCGCTGCTCTGTGTGCTTTACTTCTATCACGCCGGCATCTTCATCGTCGATCCGCGGGTGTTCGCCTGGAGCGCGCCGGGGTACGCGGTGGCGGCCATGCTGGGTTTTCTCGTGGTCGGCTGGCTGGTCTACGACGGCATTTGCCGCCTGTTGGGTCAGGGCAAGAACGGCGACCGGACGGTGGGCATTCTGGTGGCGCTCTATGTCGTGGCCGCGGCCTGGCTGGCCTGTCATCTGTTCGCGGGGCGGGCGGCCTTTCTGCTCACGGGGGCGATGCTGGCGACGATGATGAGCGCCAATGTGTTCTTCTGGATCATCCCGGGGCAGCGCCGTGTGGTGGCCGCCATGCGTGCGGGGCAGACCCCCGATCCGCTGGATGGCAAGCGCGGCAAGCAGCGCAGCGTGCACAACACCTACTTCACCCTACCGGTGCTGTTCGCCATGTTGTCCAACCATTACAGCTTCGTCTATGACGCGTCGAACAACTGGCTAGTGCTGGTGCTGATGATGCTGGCTGGCGCGCTGATTCGGCAGTTCTTCGTGCTCAAGCACAAGGGCGCGTGGAAGTGGCAGTACTGGATCATCGGCGCCGGCATCATTCTGGCCGTGGCCATGGCGCTGGCCCCCAAACCGCAGCCCGCGCTGGCGAACGCTGCGCCAGTGAGCTTCGCTCAGGTGCAGCACATCGTGCAGGAGCGCTGCCTCATGTGCCACGCGGGCGTTGCGGCCAGCAAAGGGATTCGGCTGGATACCGCGCAGGGCATCGTCAGTCATGCCCAGGCGATCTATCAGCAGGTCGTGGTGCTGCGTGCCATGCCGCTGAACAACGCGACGCAGATCACCGATCTGGAGCGAGCGCAAATCGGGCAATGGGTCAAAGAGGGGGCTAAACCCTGATCCTGTGTGTCGCATCGTTGGCCATTTCAACTGAAGGAGACCATCATGGCCCAGACAAGGGAATCTGTCGCACCTCCAGAGCAATCGCATCCCGTGGACGCCATGCTGCCTGTAGGCAAACTGATGGCGCTGGGTATCCAGCATGTTCTGGTGATGTATGCCGGCGCAGTGGCGGTGCCGCTGATCATCGGATCGGCGTTGAAGTTGCCTGCGGAACAGGTTGCGCTGCTCATTACCGCAGATCTGTTCATCTGCGGTGTAACCAGCATCATTCAGTCTCTGGGTGTGACGCGGTGGTTCGGCATTCGCATGCCGGTGATGATGGGCATGACCTTTGCCTCGGTGACGCCGATGATCGCCATCGCCTCCACGCCTGGTATGGGATTGCAGGACATTTTTGGCGCCATTATGGCCGCGGGCGTGTTCGGCTTGCTCATCGTGCCTTTCGCCTGCCGCCTCATGGGCATGTTTCCGCCTGTCGTCACAGGGTCGGTCATCACCATCATCGGCATTTCGCTCATGCAGGTAGGCATTCAGTGGGCGGTCGGTGGCGCGTGGCTCAAACCCATGATGGCCGATCCTTCGCCGCACGCTGCCGCAGGCCGCATGGTGCCCAACCCGGCCTATGCATCCCCGGAGAATCTGGGTGTCGCGCTGTTCGTGTTGGTGGTCATTCTGTTCATCAGCAAGTATGGACGGGAGTTTCTGAAAAACATCTCGGTTCTCGCGGGGCTGATCGTCGGCAGCGTACTGGCCGCAGCGCTGGGTATGATGCATTTCGACCAGGTAGCCAAGGCCGACGCCTTTCATCTGGTCATGCCGTTCCAGTTTGGCGCGCCAAGGTTCGCGATCGGGCCGATCGTCACGCTGTGTGTGGTGGAACTGGTGGTGTTCGTCGAATCGGCCGGTATGTTTTTTGCGCTGGGCGATATCGTCGGTCGCAAGGTCGGACGTGCCGAACTCGGCCGTGGCCTTCGGGTCGATGCGCTGGGCACTATTCTCGCCGGCATGTTCAATACCTTTCCCACCACATCGTTCTCGCAGAACATCGGTCTGGTGGGCATGACGGGAGTCCGCAGCCGTTGGGTCACGGTGACCGGTGGCATCATCATGCTGCTGCTCGGGCTCGTCCCCAAGCTGGGTGCTCTCGTGGCGGCCATTCCCCAGCCCGTGCTGGGCGGCACCGGCCTGGCCATGTTCGGCATGGTGGCTGCCACCGGGATTCGCATCCTGACCGAAGTCGATTACAAGGCCCATCGCAATAATCTGCTCATCGTGGCACTGGGCGTGGGCTTTGGCATGATTCCACTGGTGGCGCCGCAGTTCTTCATCCACTTTCCCGAGGTGCTCTCACCCCTGCTGCACAGTGGCATCTTGCTGACCGCCGTAGTCACTTTTGGACTCAACGCCTACTTCAACGGATGGGGCCGACTGGCTTCCAGAGGTTTGCGGGAGATCGAGCAGTCTGCCGAGAACGCCGCCCGACTGCGCTGACTCGGCGCCATCGCCCCAGGGCGAGACATCGAACCGGCTCTGCTATGGTGGAGCGATTGGCACTGCTCATGCTCGGTTTCCATGCACCTTCTCGTTCTCGATGTGGGTAACACCCGCCTGAAATGGGGCCTCTACGCCCATGCGCAACGCGGGGCAGACCTGCTGGCGCATGGGGCCATGCTTTTGGAGGAGGTCGACCAACTCCGTGCAGTGCTCGACCGCCAGCCGCGCGCCACCCAGGTGATCGGCTGTGCCGTGGCCGGTGCGGTGGTCACCGCGCGGGTTTGTGCCGTACTCGACGCACTTGGACTGCATTGCAACTGGATCGCTGCGCAGGCCCAGCAATGCGGCGTGCGCAATAGTTACGCGGTGCCGTCATTGCTCGGGGCAGATCGCTGGGCGGGACAGCTTGGCGCGCGCCAGCGCGTGCCCGATCGGGCGGCCATGATCATCAGCGTGGGAACCGCCGTGACGATCGACTGTCTCAGCCACGACGGCCTATTTATCGGTGGCATCATCCTGCCGGGTTTTGGCTTGATGCTCAAGGCCTTGGAAATGGGGACGGCAGGCCTGCGCGTGCCCGAAGGCGAGATCTGTGAATTTCCCAGCAACACCAGCGACGCGCTGATGACGGGCGGCGCACTGGCCATCTCCGGCGCGGCGCGGCAGATGTACGCCCGGCTGCTTGCACGCGAGCCCGGCGGGGTCACGGTGTTGCTGACGGGCGGCGCAGCGCCCAAATTGCGCGATGCCCTCGGCTTGCCGCACCAGCATGTGGAACATCTGGTCTTCGAGGGTCTGCTGTGCATTGCCGCCCAGCAGAGCCAGGACCGTCACAGCACGTAGCGCGACAGATCTTCGTCTTTTGCGATATCGCCCAGGCGCTGGTTGACCATTTCGGCGTTGACTGTCACCACGGTGTGTTGGGCGCCGTCGGCGTGGAAGGACACCTCCTCGAGCAGCCGCTCCATGACGGTGTGCAGCCGTCGCGCGCCAATGTTTTCCGTTTTCTCGTTCACCTGGTAGGCGACTTCCGCCATGCGACGGATGCCGTCTGCAGTGAACGTCACCTGCACCCCATCGGTTGCCAGCAAAGCCGCGTATTGCTTGGTCAGACTGGCATCGGTGCTGGTGAGGATGGCCTCGAAGTCCGCGACCGACAGCGATTCCAGTTCGACCCGGATGGGGAAGCGACCCTGCAGTTCGGGGATCAGATCGGAAGGCTTGGCGACGTGAAAGGCCCCACTGGCGATGAACAGGATGTGGTCGGTGCGCACCATGCCGTACTTGGTGCTCACGGTCGTGCCCTCCACCAGCGGCAGCAGATCGCGCTGCACGCCCTGGCGGGATACATCAGCGCCCTGCGTGTCGCTGCGCGAGGCGACCTTGTCGATTTCGTCGAGAAAGACGATGCCGTTCTGCTCCACCGCGCGCAACGCGCTGGCCTTGATCTCGTCTTCGTTCACCAGTTTGGAGGCCTCTTCGTCGACGAGCAGCTTCTGGGCCTCGCGCACGGTGACCTTGCGGGTCTTGCTGCGCGTCTGGCCCATATTGGCGAACATCGAACGGATCTGCTCGGTCATGTCTTCCATGCCGGGCGGGCCCATGATGTCCACGCTGGCTGGGTGAACGGCGACCTCGATCTCGATCTCCCTGTCATCGAGCTGGCCTTCACGCAGGCGCTTGCGCAGCATCTGCCGGGTCGGGTTGGTCTCGGTGACGGATGCCGCGTGACCGCTGCCATCGGCAGGCGCGGGCAGCAGCACGTCGAGGATGCGGTCTTCCGCGCGGTCTTCGGCGCGGGTGCGCTGCGCACGCATGGCGTTTTCGCGCGCCAGCTTCACCGCGGCTTCCATCAGATCGCGGATGATGGTGTCCACGTCGCGTCCGACATAGCCGACTTCGGTGAACTTGGTGGCTTCCACCTTGATGAACGGCGCATCGGCCAGCTTGGCCAGGCGGCGCGCGATCTCGGTTTTGCCTACGCCGGTAGGGCCGATCATCAGGATGTTCTTGGGCGTGATTTCATGCCGCAGCGGCTCGGCGACCTGCTGGCGCCGCCAGCGGTTGCGCAGCGCGATGGCCACCGCCTGCTTGGCCTTGGTCTGGCCGATGACGAAGCGGTCGAGCTCGGAGACGATTTCGCGGGGAGTCATGTTCATGGGTTCATTCACCCAGGGTTTCGATGGTGTGCGACTGATTGGTGTAAATGCAGATGTCGCCTGCGATGCGCAGCGATTGCGCGACGATTTCGCGCGGGCTCAGCGCGGTGTGTTCGAGCAGGGCTCTCGCGGCCGCCTGTGCATAAGCACCCCCGGAGCCGATGGCGACGATGCCGTATTCGGGTTCGAGCACGTCGCCATTGCCGGTGATGATGAGTGAGTGCTCGGCATCGGCCACCGAGAGCATGGCCTCCAGGCGGCGCAGCATGCGGTCGGTGCGCCAGTCCTTGGCGAGCTCGACGGCGCTGCGCAGCAATTGGCCCTGGTGCTTCTCCAGCTTGGCCTCGAAGCGCTCGAACAGGGTGAAGGCATCGGCCGTGCCGCCGGCGAAACCGGCCAGGATCTGGTCGTTGTAGAGCCTGCGGACTTTGCGCGCGGTGGACTTGACGACGATGTTGCCAAGCGTCACCTGCCCGTCGCCGCCCAGGGCGACTGAGCCGCCTCGGCGCACGCTGAGGATGGTGGTACCGTGATATTGATCCATACTGCGATCTGGGGATGTGCTGGAAAAACTCAAGAGCCGCGTCGCAACCAGCGCGCAGTTGGCGCGGACGTCGTCAGTCGCGCCTCAGTTGGATCAGCGCGTGCTCGTGCAGACCGAGGATGCTGAACAGCCCGGCGATGAGGCGGTGCACGCCGGTAAATTGCAGGGTCTTGCCAGCGTCATGCTGGGTCATGGCCCAGTTGAGCAAGGCGCCTGCGCTGGAGAAGTCGATGCGGCGCAGCTGGCGCAGCGAAATGCTCATCTGCTCGTGCGTCTTGGCCGCCTGATCGAGCGGGCCGAGGAAGGCGCTAGAACTGCCGGTGATCTCGCCGCTGAGATGCAGCTGTGCCGAGCGCGAGCCGCCGTTGCCCAGCACCGAATGCGGGCTCAGGCCGGAGTTCTGGAAATCCGCCGGGGCCGAGGTCGCGCCCGTGCCCTGCGCCGCGCCGTCCGCCCCGGACAGATCGACCCGGGCGCGGCTGGGCTCCCAGGTGGGCGGCGAGATTTCGTAGGTGACGCAATAGTCGAGCGCGATGGCATCGAAGTCGTCCTGCTGATTCACCAGCCGTAGCAACTCGAGTCGCAGCGCCCACCACTGCGCATCGGCCTCGCGCTGCATCGCCGGGGCCTGTGCCTGACACAGCGCGAGCAGGTTTTCCGTGCCGTGCAGAGTGACACTGCAGGCCGTCTGATTGAGCTTTTTCAGCGCCTCAATCAAGGCGGGCAGGGCGTTTGCGGAAATGCTGCGGACTTCCGCAAAGTTCAATTCCACTGCCGAGGGCGCGTTGAGCAGCAGCTTGCGCAGCCGCTCACCTTGCGCCGGATCGACGTTTGCCGAGAACGTGATCGACGGTCTGAAGCTGCTTTCGGCAGGCTTGGGGGCACTGGGCGCGGCGGGCAGACCGTCATCGGTCATCGGGGCCGAGGTCTGGAACCGGCTGACGAAATCGACCACCAGGGCTTCAAACTTCTCGATCTGGTGCGAGGCCCGGAACAGATCGAACAGCGCCAGCCACAGCTCCTTTTCCGCGCTGAGATCTTGGGAGTTGGAGATGGCGTCGCGCAGCGCGACCTCTGCGGCGCCGTCGTCGCCATTGGCAAAGTCCATCACCGCCTGATCGAACAAGGGGTTGGAACTCAGGGCCTCGTGCACTTCCACCGCAAAGAACGCACTGGGCATGAAATCGTTGCTCGACCGCAGCCAACTGTCACCCGATGCCACGGACACCCGGGAGGGCATGGCGTCCGCGCTCAGGCGGGTGGCTGCGGCCAGGGTGGGCTGCTCGTCAAACGGCAGGGGCGCCACACTCTGCCCACTGCGGGCATGCGCCTGCGGGGCTGTCGGTGTGTACGGAACAGTTGGGGCGTCAAGCGGGGGCTGCGTCGTTGGCGTTCCGGGGGTGGTTGTTGGTCCGGATTGCGTCGGTGTGCCTGTTGCCGCAGCGGGGCCAAGTCCGCCAGGCTTGGTCATCAGCGTGGTGTCCGCGTAGGAGGTGTCGATTTTCCATTGCACCGCGCCAGCGCCCGATGTTTCTGGGGTGAGCGAGGCCGCAGTGAGGGGGGGCACTGCAGAGGGTAGACCTGAAGGCAGAGGAGGCAGCGAACGCGAAGACGGCGATGCGGGCATCTGACGGGTCACGGGCGGGCGCGATCTGGCCGGTGCGGCGGCATGGTCGCCCGCCATCGATTTTTCGATTTCGTTGATCTTGCGTAGCGTCTCGTCCCGGTCGTGTACCGGCGCCGGCTGAGAGCTCAGGTCGGGCACATTGGTCTGAAGGCTGTCGTCCATCCCCAGGTCGGTCGCCTCGCGTTTGCGCAGTTTGCGCAAACCATCGAGCTCACGCTTGCGGATGAAATCGTCCTGCCGCTTCTGGTCTTCGCGCGCCCTGACCTTGGCAAGACTTTCATGTTCCTGCAAGGCCTGTTCATCGGTCAGCGACCAGTCGCGGGTCGGGTTCTTGACAAAAGAACCCACCCGCTTCCAGAAACCGCCTGATCCCGAACTGCTCATGCTGCTGAGGCCTCTGAGTCGCGTGCCGAGCCGGTGGCCGACACGCCTTAGTCGTTGAACATGCGCTGTTTGATTTCTCGGCGTTGCTGCGCCTCGAGTGACAAGGTTGCGGTGGGCCGGGCCAGCAGGCGACCGACGCCAATGGGCTCGCCGGTCTCCTCGCACCAGCCGTACTCGCCGCTTTCAATGCGCGCCAGCGATTGCTCGATCTTTTTCAGCAGCTTACGCTCGCGGTCGCGGGTGCGCAGTTCCAGTGCATGTTCTTCTTCGATGGTGGCGCGATCGGCCGGGTCGGGTACCAGCAAGGTATCCTCGCGCAGATGTTCCGTGGTCTCGCCTGCGTTCTTGATCAGATCGTTGCGCATGCCGGTGAGCAGGCGCTTGAAGTAGTCGAGTTGAACCTCGTTCATGTACTCGGCCTCGGGCATGGCCAGCAGATCCTGTTCTGTCAGATCAGAGGCCGACTTGTTCTTCCAGGCGTTGGCATGCTTGGGATCGGATTTCTTGGGTGCGGGTTCGATGGTTGTGCTGCTCATGGAACTTCTGTCGAGTCGGATGGGTTGCGGCGACCCCATGGCCGCCGACAAGGGCTTTGCGGCGTGGAGTTTACTCACACCAGAAGAAGAGGAGCGCCGCAGGGCCGTAGCGGCTTTTTTGGCCGGCGCGGTCGGTGTAGCCTGCACGGCGGCCGCAGGACTGGGTGGCGTCTTGGATGTCACGACATGGGTGACCTTTTCGGTGGGTTTGACGGCAGTTTTCTTGTCTGTCGAACCGGACGGAGCTTTGTCAGGTGCAGCAGCCGTTTTCAGCGACGTCGTTTTTTGAGGCGCCGTTTTTTGAGGCAATTTCACCACGAAAATCCTCCCGAACTTCTCGATTCCGACGGCAAGTCGCCGCCTGTACTGCGTCGTTTGTTCAGCGTCGCTGCGCTGTGCATGGGCCCGCGCAGCCGTGCGAGCCTCTGGTTGCCCTGGTAACAGTCGTCCCTAGCCAAAACCAGAGGGCAGACCACACCCGCACAACAAAAACATGATTCTCTAGTCGGCAGCGAAAGTCAAAAATCGCCCGATTCTATGCATTTCCTGCGACAAGGCAAGGCGCTTAGCTGATCAGGCACTGTTGCAGTCCCTGTTCCAGAATGTCGCGGGGCAGGTCGATGCCGATGAACACCATCTTGCTCTGTCGTTGTTCCTGCGCGCCCCAGGGCGCGGCGAGGTCGCTGCCCATGAGCTGGTGCACGCCCTGAAAGACGACCTTGCGGTCGATGCCCTGCATGTTCAGCACGCCCTTGTAGCGCAGCATGCGCGGGCCGTAGACCTGCACGATCGCACCGAGAAAATCTTCGAGCTTGGCCGGATCGAACGGCTTGTCGGTGCGAAACACGAAGGACTTCACGTCGTCGTCATGATGATGGTGGTGCGGGTGGTTGCAGTGCGCGCCGTGTTCGTGATCATGGTCGTGATCGTGATCGTGATGATGGTCATGATCGTCGGCTTTGAGGAAATCGGGGTCGATATCGAGTTTGGCATTGAGGTTGAAGCCCTTGAGGTCGAGCACCTGCGCCAGCGGCACCTCGCCGAAGTGCACCACGCTTTGCTTGGCGCGCGGGTTCATGTGCGCGAGTCGGTGCTGCAATGCGGCTAGGGCGTCCTTGCTCACCAGATCGGCCTTGGAAATGAAAATCTGGTCGGCAAAGCCCACTTGGCGGCGGGCTTCCTGCCGAGTATCGAGTTGTTGGTTGGCATGCACCGCATCGACCAGGGTGAGAATGGCGTCGAGCATGTACTGGCTGGCGACTTCATCATCCATGAAGAACGTCTGTGCCACCGGGCCTGGGTCGGCAATGCCGGTGGTTTCGATGATCACGCGGTCAAACGCGATCTCGCCCTTGCGGCGCCTGTGCGCGAGGTCGGCCAGGGTGGCGCGCAGGTCGTCACGGATGGTGCAGCAGATACAGCCGTTGGACATCTGCACGATCTGTTCGCCGGACTCGCGCACCAGGATGTCGCTGTCAATGTTCTCTTCGCCGAATTCGTTTTCGATCACGGCGATCTTGGAACCGTGCGCCTCGCCAAGCACGCGCTTGAGCAGGGTGGTTTTGCCGCTGCCGAGAAAGCCGGTGACGATGGTGGCGGGGATGAGGGTGGACATGGCGGATTCCTTCTGATGGATAACGCTTGGAGTTTGGGGCGATCGTCGAAAAATCAATCTGCGTTCAACTGCGGCGCAGCAGCAGACCTTTGAGATATTCCCCCTCGGGAAAGTGCAGGCTCAGCGGATGATCAAGCCCGGCGCCGGTGCGCGCGACGATCTGCGCGTCGGCGCCGGCGTCGAGCGCGGCACCCGCGACAATTTTCTGGAACAGGTCGGCGCTCACGCCGCCGGAGCAGGAAAAGGTGAGCAGCCAGCCACCCGGCGGCAGCAGATGAAACGCCAGACGGTTGATGTCCTTATACGCCCGCGCAGCGCGCTCGACCTGCTGCGGGCTGGAGGCGAACTTGGGCGGATCGAGCACAATGGCGTCGAATTGCGCGCCCTCGTCGCGCAGGCGGCGCAGGGTCGCGTTGACGTCGGCATCGATGAAGCTCGCCCGTGCCGCGTCGAAGCCATTGAGGGCGACATGTTCGGCGGCGAGGGCCAGCGCAGGCGCGGAGGAATCGACCGACACCACCTGCTGCGCGCCGCCTGCCAGCGCGGCCAGGGTGAAGCCGCCGGTGTAGCTGAAGCCGTTGAGCACACGCTGCAGATTGTGACCGCGCACCAGCTCGGCAAAGCGGGCACGGGCGTCGCGCTGGTCGAGGTAAAAGCCGGTCTTGTGCCCGGTGGCGACATCAACCAGCAGCCGCAGGCCGTTTTCAGTGATCTCGACCTGAGTGCTGCCCGCGCCATGCAGCCAGCCTGTGGCCGCTGGCAGGCCCTCGCGCTCGCGAAGCGCGGCGTCGGAGCGCTCATAAATGCGCACGTCGGGCAGCAGCGTGCGCAGCGTATCGACCAGCGCGGGCTTCCAGCGCTCGATGCCGGCGCTGCCTGCCTGCAGCACGGCGATGTCGTCGTAACGGTCGATGATGCAACCGGGCAGACCATCGCTCTCGCCGTGCACCAGCCGGAAGGCGGTGAGGTCCAGTCCGAGTGCCCGGCGGCGTTCGACTGCGGCGCGCAGCCGTTCGGCAAAGAAGGCGGCATCGATGCGCTGCGTCGCATCGAAACTCCACACCCGCAGACGGATCTGCGAACTGGGGCTGAACGCGGCCCAGGCGAGAAACTGGCCTTCGTGCGACTCCACGCGGACGGTTTCGCCGCTGTCGGCACCTCCTTTGGCGATGGAACTGGCAAACACCCAGGGATGGCGACGCAGCAGGGAACGTTCCTTGCCGGGGTGCAGGCGAATGGTTTTCATGGGAGGCGGGCGGCAGGCTCAGGTTTTGTTGCGCGCACGCGGGTGGGCGGCGTCGTAGACCTTGGCCAGATGTTGGAAGTCCAGGCGGGTGTAGACCTGCGTGGTGGCGATGCTGGAATGGCCGAGCAATTCTTGCACCGCGCGCAAGTCACCGCTGGACTGCAGCACATGCGAAGCGAAGGAATGGCGCAGCATGTGCGGATGCACTCGGGCGTTCAGACCGGCGGCCTTGGCGTATTCGCGCAGCTCCAGCCAGACACGCTGCGGGGTGATGCGTCCGCCGCGCGCGCCGAGGAACAGCGCGGCCTGCGCGTCGGCGTCAGCGTCGGGGCGCAACAGGGTCGCGCGGTGCGCGAGCCATTGCCGCAACGCCTGCAGCGCGGGCTGGCCGACGGGCACGCTGCGGCGCTTGTTGCCCTTGCCGGTCACGGTGGCCTCGGCCGCGTCCCAGTCGATCCAGCCGCGCGCTGCGGGGCTGGCGCGCAAGTCCAGGCCGGTGAGTTCGGACACCCGCAGGCCGCTGGAATACAGCAGTTCAGCGATGGCGTGCACGCGTGCACTGCGACTGGCGAAAGGTTCGGCCTGGTGAGGGCGCGAGGCAGACGGCGCTTCGGGCGGGATGTAGGAGGCCAGCGCCACGGCCTGATCGACCGACAGCGCCTTGGGCAGCGGCTTGGCCGCCTTGGGTGCGCGCACGTCCTGCACCGGATTGGCGCTGACGTGGCCCAAGCGTCCCATCCAGCGGAAAAAGCTGCGCCAGGCCGACAACCTGGCCGCGATGGCGCGCGGGCTCATGCCGGCGGCGTGACATTGCGCGGCCCAGCGACGGACGTGGGCGGATTCGATCGGCGCTGTTCCTAGGTTTTCTGCGCGTTGCAGCAGATCGTCGAGGTCGCGCCGGTAGTTGACCAAGGTGCCCTCGGCGAGCCGGCGCTCCGTCTGCGCATAGGCGAGATATTGCAAGGCCAGCGCGCGCAAGTCGGCAGGAGTGGGCGCTGGCGCCTGGTGTGTGGCCATGAACAGCGTGCCCTCTGCCGTGGCCTAGCGCGCCAGCAGCCTCACGAGCGCGGCGCTGGAGAGCTGGCTGATGTGGGTGAGAAAGTCTGTGCCCATGTCGGCGGTGAAGCGCTGCGCGTCGGGCGAGGCCAGCACCAGCAGGCCCATGCACATGCTGGTGTGCGGGTTCTGCAGGGGGATGAGCGCGAGCGATTGCGCCATCTGCGCGTCCGGCAGCCAGTGCGCGGCCTCGAAACCCGGGTTGGGCCCGACGAAGGGCGCGGCCAGGCTGGCGGCGAAGGTCTTGGCGTCCTCGCTCACCCCGGTGGCGACATCGAGCCCGGCGAATTCCTCGCGTACCGGCCAGAGCTTGAGCGCGGTCATGGGCAGATCGAACTGCGCCTTGAGCGCATCCTGCAACGTGCGCGGCAGTTGCTCAGCCGCACCGTGCTGCGCCAGCATGACATCGCGCGCCCACAGCAGCAACTTGCCGGCCAGCGCCTCATTGTCCACGGCGTTGCGCATCATCGCGGCCAGGCGGTGTTCCAGGGTGCGCATTTTGTCGCGCAGCATTTCCATCTGCCGCTCTTGCAGCGAGACGGCGCGGTTGCCGTGCGGGCTGAGCAGTTGCAACGTGGTGAGCAGCTCGGCATGGCGCTCGAAAAATTCGGGATTGGCAGCCAGATAGGCAGCCAGATCGTGTTCGCTCAGTTCCATCAGGTTCTCCTGAAATCAAGGCAGATCGGGAAGATCGATCGTGCCGTCAAATACAAACGCAGCCGGGCCCGTCATGTGCACCGAGTGGCCCGGGCCGTCCCAGGCGATGGTCAGCAGGCCGCCCCGGGTCTGCACATCCACCGCGCCCTGCAGCCAACCGTGGCGCAGCCCGGCCACGACCGCGGCGCAGGCCCCGGTGCCGCAGGCCAGGGTTTCACCGGCGCCGCGCTCCCACACCCGAAGTCGGATGCGCTGCGGGTTGATGACCTGCACGAAACCGGCATTGACCCGGCGGGGAAAGCGCAGGTGATGCTCGATGCGCGCGCCGAGCTGATGGACCGGCGCGGCGTCGACGTCGGCCACGCGCTGCACCGCATGCGGGTTGCCCATCGACAGCACGCTCACCCAGAGGGTCGTGCCGTCGAGGTCGAGCGGCCATTGCGCCCATCCGCCCACCTGCCGGGGCGACAGTCCGCCGGCGACGAACGGCACCTGCGGCAGATCGAACACGGGCGCACCCATGTCCACGGTGACGCGACCATCGGCCTGCAGCTCGGGTTCGATGACGCCCGAGAGCGTCTGCACCCGGATGCGGCGCTTGGTGGTCAGCCCCTTGCCGTGCACATAGGCAACGAAGCAGCGCGCGCCGTTGCCGCATTGTTCGACCTCGCCGCCGTCGGCATTGAAGATGCGGTAGCGGAAGTCCACGCCGGCCGATGGTGCGGGCTCGACCAGCAGGATCTGGTCGGCTCCCACCCCGAAGTGCCGGTCGGCGAGCAGCCGCAGCTGCGCTGCGCTCAGGGCAATCGGCGCGCGGGTGCCGTCGAGCACGACAAAATCGTTGCCCGCGCCGTGCATTTTGGTGAACGCGAGTTGCATGGATCAGTAGATGGTGGGCTCGCCTTCAGGGCGCGTCTTGAAGCGTTTATGCACCCAATGGTATTGCGCCGGCATGGTGCGCACCTGCTCCTCGATGAAGCGGTTCATGCGCCGCAGGTCGGCGTCGATGTCCTCGGGCTTGCCCTTGGCATCGAGGGTGGGGAAGTCGGCCCAGGCCGGGTGCACGGTGATGGCATAGCCGCGCGTGCCCGGCAGGATGCGCGTGACCACCGGATACACCCGAGCGCAGGCCGAGGCCGCCAGCCGCGGCGCGACGTCCAGCGTGGCCGCGGGTACGCCGAAAAAGTCGATGAAGCGCGAGCTGCGTGCGCCGAAATCCATGTCGGGCAGGGTGTAGAACGGCACCCCGGCCTTGAGTTGCCGCAGCATGGCGGCCGCGCCGACGTGCCGCGAGACGATGGCCGCAGTGTGGAAGCGGCTGCGCCGCGCCAACACCCAGTCGTCGAGCACCTTGTTCTTCTGCGGGGTGTACATGCCCGAGACGGGGCGCGGCGCCACCAGGCTGAGCGCCGTCCAGCCAGCGTCCAGTCCCTCGAAATGAAAGCCCAGCAGCAGGGTGTTGCGGCTGCCGTCCAGCGCCTCGGTCACAGCGCCGTCGAGGTGCAGAAGCCGCTGAAGTCGCCTGGGGCTTGCATACCACAGCACCCCGCGTTCGAGAAAGGCGCGGGCCACATAGACGAAATGCTGCCGCCCGACAGCGCGCCGCTGCGCCGTGCTCCATTCGGGAAAGCACAGTTGCAGATTGCGCAGGGTGATGCGACGGCGCGATCGCGCCAGCGGCCACAACAGCCGGCCCACCACCGTCCCCAGCGCGACGAGCACCGGGTAGGGCAGCAGATGCAGCAGCCAGATCAGCGCAATGCTCAGGCGGGCGACCAGCGTCCTCATGCCGCGCCCTCCGTCGGGGTTGGCGGAGCGCCGGGGGGGCGCTTGTAGCGGTTGTAGCCCCAAAGATATTGCTCCGGGCAACGGCGAATCAGGGTTTCCAGCGCCTGGTTGATCTGCGTGGCCGCGCGCTGCGGGTCGGTGTCGAGTTCCTGCGGGAAGGGTTCTAGCAGCAGGGTGTAGCCGCGCCCGCGCGGCTGGCGCAGCGCGCTGGCCAGAATGATGCGGGCGTTGCCCAGTTGCACCAGCCGGGCCGGGAGGGTCATGGTGTAAGCGGGGCGACCGAAAAAGTCGGCCCAGACGCCTTCGCCGCTGCCCGGTGCCTGGTCTGGCAGCAGGCCGACCGATTCGCCCGCACGCAGCGCACGCAGCAACTGTCTCACCCCGGCCAGGTTCGCGGGAGCGATGGCGAGGTTGTGCCGCTGACGTGAGGCCAGCGCCACGGGCTGCAGCGCGGCTTTGCGCGGCGGGCGGTACATCACGGTGATTGGCCCCCAGGCCGAGGCGGTCTGTGCCGACACATCGAAACAGCCCAGATGCGGCGTGAGGTAGAGCACGCCCTGACCCCGCGCGCGCGCCGCGTCCACATGCTCCTTGCCGATCACCTGTACGCGGTGGACGGGCGCCTTCGGTCCCTGCCGGAACCACACCGCGGGCAATTCGCCCACCATGCGCCCGGCTTGCGCTGCAGCCTTGCGCGCCAGCAATGTCGGGTCATACCCGGCCTGCTGCAGATTGGCGCGCAGGCGCTGACGGTAGATGGCCGATGCCGCATAAACCGCCAGTCCAAGCGCCGCCCCGAGGGCCTGCAACAGACCCAGAGGCAAGACGGATAGCCAGCGGAAGACGCGAAGCAGCATGATGTCCCTGCGGTGCAAAGGGTGCCATGTTACGGATTGGCGCGCCATGGCCGCAGGCATAGAATGCAGCGCATTGCCACCGAGTTAATGACAACTTGCGGGGTGGCAGGACGGCAGCCCTTCGGGCGCTGCCGCTAAGCAGTCCGCTAAAGCGTCGCCGTGCGAGACCCAAACGGTGGCGTCGATCCAACCGTTTGATGAAAGGTCCGTCATGGCAAATCACTTCCTGTTTACTTCCGAATCCGTCTCCGAAGGCCACCCTGACAAGGTGGCTGACCAAATCTCCGACGGCATTCTCGACGCCATTCTGGCGCAAGACCCGATGTCGCGTGTCGCCGCCGAAACCCTGGCCAACACCGGCCTGATCGTGCTGGCGGGCGAAATCACCACCAACGCCGTGGTCGATTACATCCAGGTGGCGCGTGACACGCTCAAGCGCATCGGCTACGACGATGCCGACTTCGGTATCGACCACAAGAGCTGCGCGGTGCTGGTCGCTTATGACAAGCAGAGCCCCGACATCGCCCAGGGCGTGAACAAGGCGCATGACGACCAGCTCGATCAGGGTGCCGGTGACCAGGGGCTGATGTTCGGCTACGCCTGCGACGAAACCCCCGAGCTCATGCCCGCGCCGATCTATTACGCACACCGCCTGGTCGAGCGACAGAGCCAGTTGCGCCGCGACGGCCGCCTGCCCTGGCTGCGCCCGGATGCCAAGAGCCAGATCACCTTCCGTTACGAGGATGGCCGACCTGTGGCGATCGATACCGTCGTGCTGTCCTCCCAGCACGCGCCGGACATCGAACTGGCCGATCTGCGCGAGGCAGTGATCGAGCACATCATCAAGCCGGTGCTGCCGCCCGAATTCATGCGCGGCGAGGTCAAGTACCTCATCAATCCCACCGGCCGTTTCGTCGTTGGCGGGCCGCAGGGTGATTGCGGCCTGACCGGACGCAAGATCATCGTCGACACCTATGGCGGCGCAGCCCCGCATGGCGGCGGCGCATTCAGTGGCAAAGACCCGACCAAGGTCGACCGTTCCGCCGCCTATGCCGCGCGCTATGTGGCCAAGAACATCGTCGCCGCGGGGCTGGCGAAAAAATGCCTGGTGCAGATTTCCTATGCCATCGGCGTGGCGCAGCCCACCAGCATCATGGTCACCACGCAGGGCACGGGCGTGATCGACGATGCCAAGCTGGAGCAACTGGTGCGCCGCCACTTCGATCTGCGTCCCAAGGGCATCATCCAGATGCTCGACTTGCGTCGGCCGATTTACGAAAAAACCGCGTCGTATGGCCACTTCGGCCGCGACGAGCCGGAGTTCAGCTGGGAGGCCACCGACAAGGCTGCGCTGCTGCGCGAGGACGCAGGACTGGGCGCGATGCGCTCCCCGGTAACCGCCTGACCCGCCAGCCGCTCGGGCTTCAATCCGCGAAGCGGTCGGTCGCCTCGATCAGCCGCGAGAGGATGCCTGGCTCGTTGTAGGCGTGTCCGGCATCGGGTACGAGCTGAAAATCGGCCTGCGGCCAGGCGCGATGCAGCTCCCAGGCAGTGCGAACCGGCGTGCAGACGTCGTACCGGCCCTGCACGATGACCCCGGGTACGCCGGCCAGTCTGGGCGCGTCGCGCAGCAATTGGCCTTCGTCCATCCAGCCTTTGTGCACAAAGTAATGATTTTCGATGCGGGCGAACGCGAGCGAGAACGCATCCTGTGCATGTTTTTCCTTGGTGTCGGCATCGGGCAGCAGACGAATGGTCTGGCCCTCCCACACGCTCCAGGCACGGGCGCAGGCCAGCTGTTCCACCGGGTCGGCGCCCGTCAACCGTTTGCGGTAGGCGGCGATCAGATCGCCGCGTTCCGCTTCGGGAATGGGGGCCAGGAAACCTTCCCAAAGATCGGGAAACAGCCAGGACGCGCCTTCCTGGTAGAACCACAGCAGCTCCTCGCGCCGCAGGGTGAAGATGCCCCGCAAGACCAGGGCCGAGACCCGTGCGGTGTGCGCCTGGGCATAGGCCAGGGCCAGGGTGCTGCCCCAGGAGCCGCCCAACACCAGCCAGCGTTCCACGCCCAGCAGGGTGCGCAGCCGTTCGATGTCGGCGACCAGATCCCAGGTCGTGTTGTTCTCCAGGCTGGCATGCGGCGTGGAGCGGCCGCAGCCGCGCTGATCGAACAGCAACACGCAATACCGCTGGGGATCAAACAGACGCCGGTGGTCCGGCGAACATCCCGAGCCCGGCCCGCCATGCAAAAAGACGGCAGGCTTGCCCTGGGGATTGCCGCAGAGTTCCCAGTAGATCTGGTGGCCGTCGCCCGTATCGAGCAGGCCGGTCTTGAAGGGTTCGATGGGGGGATAGCAGGTGCGCACGGTCATGGGAGGTCGCGGTCAGAGGGTGCGTTGGGTCAACCTAGAATAGTCGTTTCCCTTTCCCTTCGTCTCAGACATCGATGAGCACCACCCAGATCGACGGCGTGACCGTCCAAACGCAGGCCAATGTGTACTTCGACGGCAAGTGCGTCAGCCACGGCATCACCCTGGCCGATGGCCGCAAGGCATCCGTGGGCGTGATCCTGCCCGCAACTCTCACGTTCGGCACCGGCGCGCCTGAAATCATGGAAGGCGTGGCTGGGGCGTGCGAGTACCGTCTGCCCGGCACCGACACCTGGCAGCGCGCTGGCGTGGGCGACAAGTTCAGTGTCCCCGGCAACACCCGGTTCGACATCCGCGTGGCCGAAGGCGAAACCGCCTACCACTACATCTGCTACTTCGGCTGATCGGGGAGGACCGCTCATGGCCACCATTCTGCAAAACCTGCCCACCGGGCAAAAAGTCGGCATCGCCTTCTCCGGCGGCCTGGACACCTCCGCTGCCCTGCTGTGGATGAAGCAAAAGGGCGCCCAGCCCTACGCCTACACCGCCAACCTCGGCCAGCCCGACGAGAGCGACTACGAAGAGATCCCGCGCAAGGCCATGGCCTACGGCGCCGAGAAGGCCCGCCTGGTGGACTGCCGCCTGCAGCTGGCGCACGAAGGCATCGCCGCCATCCAGTGCGGCGCCTTCCACATCTCTACAGGCGGCATCACCTACTTCAACACCACCCCGCTGGGCCGCGCCGTGACCGGCACCATGCTGGTGGCCGCCATGAAGGAAGACGACGTCCACATCTGGGGCGACGGCAGCACCTTCAAGGGCAACGACATCGAGCGCTTCTACCGCTACGGCCTGCTGACCAACCCGAGCCTCAAAATCTACAAGCCCTGGCTGGACCAGCGCTTCATCGACGAGCTCGGTGGCCGCAAGGAGATGAGCGAGTTCCTCATCCAGAACGGCTTCGACTACAAGATGTCGGTCGAAAAAGCGTACAGCACCGACAGCAATATGCTCGGCGCCACCCACGAAGCCAAGGACCTGGAGCACCTCAACAGCGGCATCCGCATCGTCAACCCCATCATGGGCGTGGCGTTCTGGAAGCCCGAGGTGGAGGTCAAGCCCGAAGAGGTCACGGTGCGCCTCGAGGAAGGGCAGCCGGTCGCCCTCAACGGCCAGAGCTTTAACGATCCGGTGGCGCTCATCCTCAAGGCCAACGAGATCGGCGGCCGTCACGGCCTGGGGATGAGCGACCAGATCGAGAACCGCATCATCGAGGCCAAGAGCCGCGGCATCTACGAAGCCCCCGGCATGGCGCTGCTGCACATCGCCTACGAGCGCCTGCTCACCGGCATCCACAACGAAGACACCATCGAGCAGTACCGCATGGGCGGCCTGCGCCTGGGCCGCCTGCTTTACCAGGGCCGCTGGTTCGACCCGCAGGCCATGATGCTGCGCGAAACGGCCCAGCGCTGGGTGGCCCGCGCCATCACCGGCGAAGTCACCCTCGAACTGCGTCGCGGCAACGACTACTCCATTCTCAACACCGAAAGCCCCAACCTGACCTACGCGCCCGAGCGCCTGTCCATGGAAAAGGTCGAGGACGCGCCCTTCACCCCGCTGGACCGCATTGGCCAACTCACCATGCGCAACCTGGACATCACCGACACCCGCGCCAAGCTGGGCATCTATGCGAAGACCGGACTGATTTCCATGGGTGAAGGCGCGGAGATGCTGCGGCTGGAGGGGGAGTAGGGATAGGAAGGCGTGCGCAGGGACTGTACGAGCAAGGACGCTAAACCTGTTCTTTCCGGTCCGGGGCCGATTTGGTTCATTTCAGATACTTGCCTTTCCATGACCAACCAGAAAAATGTACGAGTAAAGATCTGGATTGTTTCGTTGCCAGACGCACATGAACGACGTGCTCACATGCGAGCCCAGTTTGCACAATTTCCAGGGCTGGCATTTGAGTTCTTCGATGCGATTCGCACAAAAGATCGTAGTCAATACCCGATTGACTACGACACTCGCGCAAGACAGTTGCTTTTCGGTGATGATTTGCGACCGGGAGAGGTTGGGTGCTTTCTAAGTCACCGGCAATTGTGGGAGCGCTGCGCCCAAGCGGATGACCCAGCTTGGGTGATCCTGGAAGACGACATCGTTTTGCATCAGGCTTTTCCGGAGTGCATCGAAGTTCTGATGGAGCATGCGCATGAATGGGATGTCGTGCGACTCATGCAGCTCCTGCACCGTCGAGGGTCTTGGATTCATCGACGACTTGATGGCGGTTACGCATTGCGCGCCTATGACCGGCAACCATCCGGCACACAAGGCTATTTGTTGAAGCCAGCTGTAGCACAAGCGTTGTGCCGCCATGCGTCCAAAATTGTCTGGCCCATAGACGAAACACTAGACCTTTATTGGAGACATGGGCAGCGGCTATATACATTGGAGCCGGCCGCAATCGATGTGGCATCTGAATTTGAATCAACTATCGGTGCGCGAAGTGCCGATCTGCGCCCGAAGTGGAGAAAATTGCAACGGCAATTCATCAATGGATTGCATGGTTTGCAGAGGGGTCTTTACAACTTGAAGGCGTACGGTTGGAGGCGTGGAGAGTAACTGTGGTTCTTCGTCAATGTATGTTGAGGAAATCTGACTTTATAGCAATCCCATCGTCTTTCCCACACGCGCAAAATTCCCCGATTTCGCTGCTGACGATGCGGCCTCATTGCTCAAACAAATGAGCCCCATCCATGTCTACCCCTGACACCCCCATCGCCGAAAGCCCCGTCCGTGCCTGTGCAGCCTATGACCGAAGCGGGTGGCGGGTGGGCGATATCGCCCTGGAGTCGATCAGCGAGACTCTGGGCAAGGCCGACAGGTTTCTCTGGGTGGGGCTGTTTGAGCCCGATGCAGCCTTGCTGGCGCAGATGCAGCAAGAGTTCGCCTTGCATCCGCTGGCGGTGGAAGATGCCGGCAAGGCGCACCAGCGACCCAAGCTGGAGGCCTATGGCGAATCGCTTTTTGTCGTGGCGCGCACGGCCTCGCGCAGCGGCGTGCATGTGAGGTTCGGCGAAACGCATATCTTCATGGGCCGCAACTACATCCTCACCATCCGGCATGGCGATTCGCCCGGCTATACGACGGTGCGTCGCAATGCCGAGCAGACGCCGGCGCTGCTGGCGCAGGGACCGGGGTATGCGCTGTATGCGGTGCTCGATGCCATCGTCGATGGTTATCTGCCCATCGTCGAGGCGTATCGGACCGAGCTGGAGGAACTGGAAGGCGAGATCTTCGCGCGCCAATGGCGGCGCGGCACGCTCAAGCGGCTTTACGCCATGCAGCGCGAGCTCACCCGCCTGCGGCTGGCGGTGGCGCCCTTGCAGGACGTGTTGGCGCAGCTTCAGCGTCTGCACGACGACGTGATGCCCCAGGCCGTGCGGCCTTACTTCCGCGATGTGAACGACCATGCCAACCGCATCAACGACACGGTGGGCGCACTGCGCGAGATGCTCTCGGCGGCGATGAACGTCTCGGTCTCTCTCGTGACGCTGGAGCAGAACGAGGTTGTCAAGCGTCTGGCCGGCTGGGCCGCGCTGCTGGCCGTGCCCACGCTGCTCACGGGCTGGTTCGGCATGAACTTCCATCACATGCCCGAACTGGATTGGCGCTGGTCCTATCCGGCGTTGATCGTGTTCACCCTGGGTTTGTGCGGCGGGTTGTACTACGGGCTCAAGCGCTCCCGCTGGTTGTAGCCTGGGTGCCTTCCCCGACCTACCCAAGCTATCAAGCCACATTTTCCGGAACTTGCCGTCCATGCCCGACATCCACCACTTCGGCTTGTTTCTGCTCTCGGGTCTCTTGCTCAATATGACCCCGGGTGCGGATATGTTGTTCATCGTATCGCGCAGTGCCGGGCAGGGGGTGAGGGCCGGGGCGATGGCGGCGCTGGGGGTAGGGGCGGGTTGCCTGGTGCACGTCACCGCGGCGGCAGTGGGGCTGTCGGCGCTGATTGCCACGTCGGATCTGGCGTTCAGCGTCGTGAAGTGGATGGGCGCGGCTTATCTGGTCTGGCTGGGCATCGGCCTGCTGCGTGCAAGGTCGCAGGCGCTGGAGCCGCAGGCGACGGCCGTGCCCATCGCCACCGTACCCTTGCGGGCGGTGTTCTGGCAAGGCGTGCTGACCAATGTGCTCAACCCGAAGATCGTGTTGTTCTTCCTGGCCTTCCTGCCGCAGTTCGTCGGTCCATCGACGAGCGGGCAGGGCTGGGCGTTTCTGCTGCTGGGTGTGGTGTTCACTTTCAATGGCACGCTGTTCAATCTGGGCGTGGCCTGGGCGGCGGCACGGGCGAGAAATCGCATGGGGCGCATGCAGCGCCTGGCTCTTTGGGTGCGGCGGTTGACGGGGGGCGTCTTCGTCGCACTGGGGCTGCGCTTGGCTCTGGCCTCGCGGGTGTAGGGCGGGACCGTCAAGGCGCAAACTTCCTGGCGGGTTGCGGCACAGCGTGTCCAGACGGCCCGATCGAAGCGGCGTGACCCTGCGCAACCAGGGCACACGTCCGTTTCACCCGCGCGGGTTGAGCAGCGTCACAGCGCACGGTGGCAAGCGGGCACTGCTCGCCAGAATCAGGGCCGGAGACCATCGGGGCAGATGACGCATGACTTGAGGCGGTGCGACGCGGAAGGGCACTGACCACGTCGCCTCAGAGGTCGCCCCGGATGGACGGCTAGCCGTTAGAATGCGATAGTTCCCGAGGAGCGTTGCAACGCACGGCGGGCCGCGCGGTAAGACACGATCGGCGGCCTATCAAGACCGTCGCCAGGCTCGGGACTTTGATCGCAGGCCGCTGTTCCTTGCAGGTGGCTTCCTTCAACGGCGCTCACCCAACCCGTGCCGGGCGCGGGATGCGGTGCGCATCCGTTCCCGGCCACTTTGTTCGGAGTTTGTATGAACGCTGTGGTCGATTTGAAGTATTTTTCCGATTTCCGCATTGCCGACATCGGCTTGGCCGACTGGGGTCGCCGCGAGATCGCCATTGCCGAGAGCGAGATGCCCGCGCTCATGGCCATCCGCCATGAATACGCGGCCAGCCAGCCGCTGCGCGGCGCGCGCATCACCGGCAGTCTGCACATGACCATCCAGACCGCTGTGCTGATCGAAACCCTGCAGGCGCTGGGCGCGCAGGTGCGCTGGGCCTCGTGCAATATCTTCTCCACGCAAGACCACGCGGCCGCGGCGATTGCCGCTAACGGCACGCCGGTGTTCGCGGTCAAGGGCGAGTCGCTCGAAGATTACTGGGACTACACCCACCGCATCTTCGACTGGTCGGATGGCGGCTACTCCAACATGATTCTCGACGACGGCGGCGATGCCACGCTGCTGCTGCATCTGGGCGCACGGGCCGAAGCCGATGCCGCCGTGCTCAACCACCCCACCAGCGAAGAGGAGCGGGTGCTGTTCGCCGCGATCAAGGCCCGGCTTGCGACCTCACCCAAGTGGTACTCCACCCGACTGGCGCACATCAAGGGCGTGACTGAGGAGACCACCACCGGCGTGCACCGCCTCTATCAGATGCACCAGCGCGGCGAGCTCAAATTCCCCGCGATCAACGTCAACGACAGCGTGACCAAGAGCAAGTTCGATAACCTCTACGGCTGCCGCGAAAGCCTGGTGGACGGCATCAAGCGCGCCACCGATGTGATGGTGGCGGGCAAGATTGCCGTGGTCGCGGGCTATGGCGACGTGGGCAAGGGCTCGGCGCAGGCGCTGCGTGCGCTGTCCGCCCAGGTGTGGGTGACCGAGATCGACCCGATCTGCGCCCTGCAGGCCGCGATGGAAGGCTATCGCGTCGTCACCATGGACTATGCCTGCGAGCACGCGGACATTTTCGTCACCGCCACCGGCAACTATCACGTCATCACCCACGACCACATGGCCCGCATGAAGAACCAGGCCATCGTCTGCAACATCGGTCACTTCGACAACGAGATCGACGTCGCGGGTATCGAGAAATACCAGTGGGAAGAAATCAAGCCGCAGGTCGATCACATCATCTTCCCCGATGGCAAGCGCATCATCCTGCTGGCCAAGGGGCGCCTGGTGAATCTGGGCTGTGGCACCGGACATCCCAGCTATGTGATGAGCTCCAGCTTCGCCAACCAGACCCTGGCGCAGATCGAGCTGTTCACCAAGACCGAGCATTATCCCGTGGGCGTCTACACCCTGCCCAAGCATCTCGATGAGCATGTCGCGCGTCTGCAACTCAGCACCCTCAACGCGCAGCTCACCACCCTGAGCGACCAGCAGGCCGCTTACATCAACGTGCCCAAGGACGGCCCCTACAAGCCCGCCCACTACCGGTACTGATGCATGGCCTCGTCACAACCGGTCAGTCTGAGCTTCGAGTTCTTCCCGCCCAAGACGCCCGAGGGCGCGGACAAACTCCGGGCCGTGCGGCAACGTCTGTATGCACGCCGACCCGAGTTCTGCTCCGTGACCTTTGGCGCGGGCGGCTCGACACAGGAGGGCACGCTGCAGACGGTGCGCGACATCCTTGCCGAAGACATGGATGCCGCACCGCACCTGTCGTGCATCGGCGCCAGTCGCGAGTCGGTGCGCGGACATCTACAGGCGTTTGCTGCGGCGGGAGTTCGGCGCATCGTCGCGCTGCGCGGCGACCTGCCGTCGGGCTATGGCATCGGCGGCGAGTTCCATCATGCCCGCGATCTGGTGGCCTTCATCCGCGCCGAGATGGGCAGCGCCATTCACATCGAGGTGGCGGCCTACCCTGAGATGCATCCGCAGGCCAGGAGCCCGCTCGACGATCTGCAGCATTTCGCCGACAAGGTGCGTGCCGGAGCCGACTCGGCCATCACGCAATACTTCTACAACGCCGCGGCCTATCGCCGTTTTGTCGACGACGTGCGCGCGCTGGGGCTGGATGTGCCGGTGGTGCCGGGCATCATGCCCATCACCAACTCCAGCCAGCTCCTGCGCTTCTCGGAAGTCTGCGGCGCCGAGATTCCCCGCTGGATTCGACTGCGGCTGCAGAGCTATGGCGACGACCGCGAATCCATCCGCGCCTTTGGCCGCGAAGTGGTTGCCAGCCTGTGCGAGGAACTCATCGCCAGCGGCGCGCCGGGGCTGCATTTCTACACCCTGAACCAGGCCGAGGCCACGCTGGCCGTGCTCGACGATCTAGGCTACTGACTTGCTTGGTGCGGTCCGCTGGCGGCATGCAGCAACAGCGCCGCCAGTGCGAAGCCCGCGCCGGTCGCGGTCACGGCCATCCAGCCGCCCGCCGTCCAGGCGTGACTGGCGACGAACGAGCCCACCGACCCGCCGATGAAATACAGCGTCATGTACACCGCGTTGATACGGCTGCGCGCGGCCGCGTCCAGGGCGTAGATGCGCGTCTGGTTCGCAATCTGGCTGCCCTGCACCCCCGCGTCGAGCAGCAGCACCCCGGCGATCAGCCACCCCAGCCCATGCGTGCCCGGGGCGAACAGGGCCCAGGACAGGACCGTGAGCGCCAGCGCCACGAACAGCACCCGGCGCGGCCCGCCCGGCTTGTCGGAATAGCGGCCCGAGATGGGTGCGACCGTGGCGCCCATGATGCCCAGAATGCCGAAGGCACCGACCACCGCCGGACCAAAGCCATAGGCCGGGCTTTGCAGCAGGGGAGTGAGCCCCACCCAGAACACGCTGAAGCTGGCGAAGAACAGCCCGCCGGTGATGCCGGCAAAACGCAGATCGCGGTGCAGGGTGAACTGCTTCAGCGTGGAGCCGAGCAAGGCGGCGTAGCTCTGGCCCGTTGCGTTGGCATCCACCGGCAGGCGCGGCAGCACCCGCCAGAGCATGAGCCCCATGCCGACATTCACCAGCGCGGCGAACCCATACACCGCCTGCCAATTCAGCAAAGCGGCAATGCCCCCGGCCAGCACCCGTCCGCCCAGAATGCCCACCAGCAGACCGCTCATCACCAGGCCGATGGCCTTACCGCGCGACTGCGGCGGCGCGAGGTGCGCCACCATCGGGATGATCTGCTGCGCAATGCTGGAAAGCATACCGATGGCAAACGACGCCACGGCCAGCAGCAACACGCTGGGCGAGAGCGCCGCGCCCAGCAGGGCGGGGACAAGCAGCGCCGCCATGATCAGAATCACCCGATGCCGCGCATGACGGTCACCCAGCGGGCCAAGCAGCAACAGTCCGGCGGCGTAGCCGATCTGTGTTGCGGACGGCACGGCAGCCACACCGGCTACCGTAGTGTGAAAATGCTGCGCGAACTGCTCCAGCAAGGGCTGGGCGTAGTAAATGTTCGCCACCGAGATCCCGCACGCCAAGGCCATCAAGCCGATGAAATGGCGTGACATCGGCGCATGCGATGCGGGCGAGGAAGCAGAGACGGAAGTGTTTGCAGACATAGAAGCCATTTTTCGAAGAGGGCATTGTCGCGGCGCATCCAAACGGCTGCTTGCCGAGGGGCTTCACTTGAGCGTGCTCGGCTCTACACTGCGAGGATCTCTTCATCTTTCCCTCTATCCGTTTGATCATGTCCCACCCCCTCGATTCCGCAGTCCACATCGCTCTGCAAGCCTTGCAAGATCCGCAAACCGGCAACTCGCTGATGGCGGAAAAAGCCATCAAAAGCCTGCGTGTGGATGGCGCCGATGTGTCGCTGGAGGTCGAACTCGGCTATCCCGCACGCAGCCTGCATGCCGACCTGCAAAAGCAGGTCATCGCCGCCCTGCGCGCCGTGCCGGGGGTGCAGAACGTCTCGGTGGCGGTGCGCAGCCGCGTGGTCTCGCACGCGGTGCAACGCGGGCTGAAACCGCTGCCCGAAGTGAAGAACATCATCGCCGTGGCCTCGGGCAAGGGCGGGGTGGGCAAGAGCACCACGGCGGCCAACCTCGCGCTGGCGCTGGCAGCTGAAGGCGCGCGCGTGGGCCTGCTCGATGCCGACATCTACGGCCCGTCGCAGCCGATGATGATGGGCGTGTCCGGCCAGCCGCAAAGCCGCGACGGCCAGACCATGGAGCCCCTGGAAAACTATGGGGTGCAGATCATGTCCATCGGCTTTCTGATCGAGGCCGACAACCCGATGATCTGGCGCGGCCCAATGGCCACCCAAGCGCTCGAACAACTGCTGCGCCAGACCGCCTGGCAGGATCTCGATTACCTGATTGTCGATATGCCGCCGGGCACCGGCGACATTCAGCTCACCTTGAGCCAGCGCGTGCCGCTGACTGGCGCGGTCATCGTCACCACCCCGCAGGACATCGCCCTGCTCGATGCGCGCAAGGGCCTGAAGATGTTCGAGAAGGTGGGCGTGCCCATCCTAGGCATTGTCGAGAACATGGCACTGCATGTGTGCTCGCACTGCGGTCATGTCGAACACATTTTCGGCGAGGGCGGCGGCAAGACGCTGAGCGCCGATTACCACGTCGATTACCTCGGCGGTCTGCCGCTGGACATCCGCATCCGCGAACAGGCCGACAGTGGCCGGCCCAGCGTGGTGGCCGACCCCGACAGCCCGATCGCTCAGAGCTACAAGGCCATCGCCCGCGCGGTTGCCGTGAAGGTGGCGCAGCAGGGCCGCGACTACACCGCCAAGTTCCCGACCATTAGCGTGCAGAACAGCTGAGCCATGTCCGCACCGGGCCGGTGGCAATTCTGGATCGACCGCGGCGGCACCTTCACCGACATTGTCGCGCGCCGTCCCAATGGGGCGCTGCTGACACACAAGCTGCTGTCGGACAACCCCGAGCAATACCGCGACGCCGCGGTGGCGGGCATCCGGCAATTACTCGGGCTGCCGCCGGGGGCGCCGATCCCCCCGCAGATGGTGGACAGTGTGCGCATGGGCACCACGGTGGCGACCAACGCGCTGCTCGAACGCAAGGGCGAGCCGCTGGTGCTGGTGACCACGCAGGGATTGGGCGACGCGCTGCGCATCGGCGATCAAAGCCGCCCACGGCTGTTCGACCGGCGCATCGTCCTGCCGGAGATGCTCTATCAGCGCGTGATCCAGGCGCGCGAGCGCGTGGGGGCAGACGGGACGGTCGTGCAGCCGCTCGATGTCGATGCGCTGCGGCGCGATTTGCAGCGCGCCTTCGATGCGGGGCTGCGCGCGGTGGCGATTGTGTTCATGCACGGCTGGCGCTATCCCGGACACGAGCAGGCCGCGGCGCACGTCGCCCGCGAGATCGGCTTCACCCAGATCAGCACCTCGCACCAGACCAGCCCGCTGATCAAATTCATCGCCCGCGGTGACACTACCGTGGTCGATGCCTACCTCTCGCCCATCCTGCAGCGCTATGTCGAGCAGGTCGCCGCCGAGATGCCGGGCGTGCCGCTGCAGTTCATGCAGTCCAGCGGCGGGCTGACTCAGGCGCGCGAATTCCACGGCAAAGACGCCATTCTCTCTGGGCCGGCCGGGGGCATCGTCGGCATGGCGCGCACTGCGCAGCAGGCCGGGCACGCCAAGGTCATCGGCTTCGACATGGGCGGCACCTCGACCGATGTGTCGCACTACGCGGGGACGTTCGAGCGCACCTTCGACACTCAAGTGGCGGGCGTGCGGGTGCGCGCGCCCATGCTGCACATCCATACGGTGGCGGCAGGCGGCAGTTCCCTCTTGCATTTCGATGGGTCGCGGCTGCGCGTGGGGCCCGACTCGTCAGGCGCCCATCCCGGCCCGGCCTGCTATCGCCGCGGCGGACCGCTGACGGTCACCGATGCCAACCTGCTGCTGGGCCGCATTCGTCCCGAGCTTTTCCCGCGCGTGTTCGGCCCGCAGGCCGATCAGCCGCTGGACGCCGAGATTGTGCGTGAGCGCTTTGCCGCGTTGGCCGCACAGATCGCGTGTGCCACCGGTCTGCCGCAAACCTCGGAGGACGTGGCCGAGGGGTACCTGACCCTTGCGGTGCAGGCCATGGCCGGGGCGATCAAGCGCATCTCGCTGGCGCGCGGCTACGACGTGGCGCGCTACACCCTGCAGTGCTTCGGCGGCGCGGGCGCGCAACATGCCTGCGCCGTGGCCGAGGCGCTGGGCATGCAGCAGGTGTTCATCCACCGATTCGCGGGCGTGCTGTCGGCCTATGGCATGGGGCTGGCCGAGCAGACCGCGATGCAGCAGCGCAGCGTCGAGGCGCCGCTGGACGCGGCACTGCTGCCACAGTTGCATGCGCTGCGCGACACCCTGGCTGCCGAGGCGGTGCAAACCCTTCAGGCGCAGGGCCTCTTCAGCGAGGCGATCCGCGTCAACGTGCGCGTGCTGCTGCGCTATGACGGAAGCGACGCTGCGTTGCCGGTCGCGCTGGACACCGCCACCACGATGCGCTCGGCGTTCGAGCAGGCTTACCTGCAGCGTTTTGCCCACCACATGCCCGAGCGCGGCCTTGTGGTCGAGGCGCTGGTGGTCGAAGTCGCGGGTGGCGCCGAGCCGATTGCGCCCGAGCCGCAGCTCACGCCAGCCGCAGGCGAGATGCCGCGCCACGCCGTGGTGCCGGTTTTCATCCATGAGCGCTGGCAAGACGCGGCGTTGGTGCGGCGCTCCGACTGCCAGCCGGGGCAGACCCTCGACGGCCCGGCTCTGCTGGCCGATGCACATACCACCGTGCTGATTGCTCCGGGCTGGCGCGCAGCCATCACCGCAGCCGGTCATGTCGAGCTGCAGCGGTTTGCCGCCCAAAGGCGCAGCCGCGACCACACCACCGCGGTCGACCCTGTTCGGCTGGAACTGTTCAACAACCAGTTCATGCACATCGCCGAACAGATGGGGGTGCAACTGCAGAACACGGCGGTGTCGGTCAACATCAAGGAGCGGCTGGACTTCTCCTGCGCGCTGTTCGACAGCGAAGGGCAGCTCATCGCCAACGCACCGCATGTGCCGGTGCATCTGGGGTCGATGGGGGAGAGCGTGCAGACCGTGATCCGCGAAAACCGCGCCTCGATGCGCCCCGGCGATGTATTCATGCTCAATGATCCTTATCACGGCGGCACGCACCTGCCCGACATCACCGTGGTGACCCCGGTGTTCGATGCCGACGGCGCGCAGGTGCTGTTCTATGTCGGCTCGCGTGGCCACCATGCCGACATCGGCGGTATCACGCCTGGCTCGATGCCGCCGTTCTCGCGCTGCATCGAGGAAGAGGGAGTGCGCATTGCGCCCTTCAAGCTGGTCGACGCAGGCCGCCTGCGCGAGGCCGAACTCCTGGCTTTGCTGTCGGGCGGCCCATGGCCTGCGCGCAATCCGCCGCAGAACCTGGCCGATCTCAAGGCGCAGATCGCGGCCAATCAGACCGGTGTGCACGCGCTGCACCAGCTGGTGGCCGAGTATGGCTTGGAGGCGGTGCAGGCTTATATGCGGCATGTGCAGAACAACGCCGAGGCCGCGGTGCGCCGTGTGATCGACGCGCTGCACGACGGCCGCTTTACGCTGGAACTCGACAATGGCGCGCGCATCTGCGTGGCCATCCGCGTGGACCGCGCAGCGCGCAGCGCCACCATCGACTTCACCGGCACCTCACCGCAGCAGCCAGACAACTTCAACGCCCCCAAGGCGGTCACCGTGGCGGCAGTGCTGTACGTGTTCCGCTGCCTGGTCGATGACGACATTCCCCTCAACGCCGGCTGCCTCAAGCCGCTGCAGATCATCATTCCCGAGGGGTCGATGCTCGCGCCGAGCCCGCCCGCCGCGGTGGTGGCCGGCAATGTGGAGGTCAGTATGGGCGTGACCAACGCGCTGTTCGGCGCTCTGGGAGTGCAGGCTGCCAGCCAGTGCACCATGAACAACTTCACTTTCGGCAATGCGCAGCATCAGTATTACGAAACCATCGCTGGCGGCTCGGGCGCGGGCGGGGTGTTCGATGCGCAAGGGTGGCTGGCGGGTGGCTTCGACGGCACCTCGGTGGTGCAGACCCATATGACCAATTCCCGCCTGACCGACCCCGAGGTGCTGGAATGGCGTTACCCGGTGCGGCTGGAGAGCTTTGCCATCCGCACCGGCTCGGGCGGAGCAGGGCGCTGGCGCGGTGGTGACGGCGGGGTGCGGCGCATTCGCTTTCTCGAGCCGATGACCGCAGCCATCCTGTCCAACGGGCGGCGCGTGGGTGCATTCGGTCTGCACGGCGGCGCGCCCGGCGCGGTGGGGGGCAACCGCGTGGAACGCGCGGACGGCCGCAGCGAAAACCTGCCCGCATCGGTCCGTGTGGAAATGTGCGCGGGCGATGTATTTGTCATCGAAACCCCAGGCGGAGGCGGGTATGGTTGAGACATGGACACTCCTGCAATCATCACCCTCACCCTCAATCCCTGCGTGGACGTCAGCTACGACATTCCCCGGCTGATCGAGGATCAGAAAGTGCACGCCAACGCCAACCGGCTCGACCCCGGCGGCAACGGCATCAACGTGGCGCGTGCGCTCAAGCGCCTGCAGACCCCTGCGGTGGCCTGCGCGGTGCTGGGCGGAGAGATCGGCGATCTGTTCACGCGGCTGGTCGCCGGACAGATCGACCGGCTGCACGCCGTGCGCATTACCGACGAGACCCGTATCAACGTCACACTGCTGCAGCAGCAACCACGCGCGCAGTTCGAGGTCAGCGGCATCGGCCCGCAGCTCGACGCCGCCACCCTGCGGCAGGTCACCGACGTCGTGCTGCAGCGCGTCGGCAGCGGATTTGCCGTGCTCACCGGCTCGCGCATGCCCGGCGTGCCGACCGACTATTACGCTGGTCTGATCGACGGCCTGCGCGCGCAGGGTGCGCAGGCCGTGGTCGATGCGCAGGGTGAGATGCTGGAGCAGGCGATTGCCGCGCAGCCCTTTTTGATCAAGCCCAATCGCTTCGAGCTGGAGCAACTGCTGCAGCGCCGTCTGCCCGATACCGCCGCAGTGGTTGCTGCGGCGCAAGCGGTTTGCGCGCGCGGGGTGGGCTGGGTCTGCGTCTCGCTAGGCGCCGAGGGCGCCGTGCTGGTGAGCGCCACCGAGGTGTATATCGGTCAGGCGCCTGCGGTACCCGTGGTCTCGACCGTCGGTGCGGGCGATTCGATGGTGGGCGCTCTGATCAGCAGCTTTGCCCTTGGGCATGCACCGGCAGACGCGCTGCGCTTGGCCTTGGCCTGCGGCAGCGGTACCGCTGCGCAGCCGGGCACCGAATTGTTCGATTCGGCCGCGTTGCCGGAACTGCTCGCGCAGACGCGGGTCAGTGCTGGCGCTTGATCGCGCGCCAGCCGATGTCGCGGCGGTATTGCATGCCGTCGAAGTGAATCTTGCAGATCGCCTCATAGGCGCGTTGCTGCGCGATGCGTGGCGAGTCACCCAGCGCGGTGACGGCCAGCACCCGGCCACCCGCGGTACGCAGCACGCCTTGCGCGTCAAGCGTGGTGCCCGCGTGGAAGGTGATGCAGTCGGGCGCCTCGGCCGGAATGCCGGTGATGGCATCGCCCTTGCGTGGGTTGTCAGGGTAGCCGTGCGCGGCGAGCACCACGCCGAGCGCCGTGCGGCGATCCCACTCCAGTTCCACCTGATCGAGCTGACCGGCGATGGCTTTCTCAAACACCACGGACAGGTCGCTCTTGAGCCGAGCCATGATGGGCTGGGTTTCCGGGTCGCCCATGCGGCAGTTGAATTCCAGCGTCTTGGCGCGGCCCTGGGTGTCGATCATCAGTCCAGCATAAAGAAATCCGGTGAAGGGAATGCCGTCGGCCGCCATGCCCTTGACGGTGGGCTGGATGATCTCGCGCATCACTCGTGCATGCACTTCGGGCGTGACTACTGGGGCCGGTGAGTAGGCGCCCATGCCGCCGGTATTGGGGCCGTGGTCGCCGTCGAGCAGGCGTTTGTGGTCCTGGCTGGAGGCCAGCGCGAGCACATGCAGGCCATCGACCATGACGATGAAACTGGCTTCCTCGCCTTGCAAGAATTCTTCGATGACCACGCGGGCGCGGCCCGCGTTGTGCTGTACGCCGTAGCGGTTGACCTGCAGCATGTCGTCGATGGCGGCATGGGCCTCGGCCGCCGTCTGCGCCACGACCACGCCCTTGCCCGCCGCAAGGCCATCGGCCTTGACCACGATGGGCGCGCCATGCTGATCGACGTAGGCATGGGCTGCCGTGGCGTCTTCGAAGGTCGCGTAGGCGGCGGTGGGGATGTGGTGCCGCGCCATGAAGTCTTTGGAAAAGGCCTTGGAGCTTTCCAGTTGGGCTGCAGCGCGGGTGGGACCGAAGATTTTCAGGCCGCGGGCGCGAAAGCCGTCGACGATGCCCGCGGCCAGCGGCGCTTCCGGGCCGACCACGGTGTAAGCGATTTTCTCGCGCACGCAGAACTCGGCGAGTTCTTCGGCGTTGGCAACCCGCAGATTGCTGAGGCGACTGTCCAGCGCGGTGCCGCCGTTGCCCGGAGCGACATAGACCGTTTGCACGCGGGAGGATTGCGCCAGCTTCCAGGCGAGGGCGTGCTCGCGCCCACCCGAGCCGATGACCAGGAGTTTCATGGTGCGCACGCCTCAACCGAACACGGCGTTGTGGTAGACCTCTTGCACATCGTCGAGATCTTCCAGAGCGTCGATGAGCTTTTGCATTTTCTCGGCCTCATCGCCGTCGAGTTCCACCGTGTTGCCGGCGCGCATGGTGATGACGGCCAGCTCGGGCTGCAGCGATGCGGCTTCGAGCGCCGCGCGCACCGTCTCGAGCTGCGATGGCGGAGTGAGCACCTCGATGGCCCCGTCATCGTCGGTGATCACGTCATCCGCGCCAGCCTCTAGCGCCACGTCCATCACCTTGTCCTCGGACGTGCCGGGGGCGAACACCAGTTGGCCGCAATGCCGGAACTGGAAGGCCACCGAGCCTTCGGTGCCCAGATTGCCCCCATGCTTGGACAGCGCATGGCGCACCTCGGCCACGGTGCGCACCCGGTTGTCGGTCAGGCAGTCGATGATGAGCGCCGCGCCGCCCACGCCATAGCCTTCGTAGCGGATTTCTTCGTAGTGCACGCCTTCGAGCGCGCCGGTGGCCTTGTCGATGTTCTTCTTCACCGTGTCGGCCGGCATATTGGCGGCCTTGGCTTTGTCGACGGCCAGGCGCAGGCGCGGATTGGCGCTGGGATCGCCGCCGCCCAGACGGGCGGCAGCCGAGATTTCACGGATGATCTTGGTCCAGACCTTGCCGCGCTTTTCGTCCTGACGGCCTTTGCGGTGCTGGATATTGGCCCATTTGGAATGTCCGGCCATGGTGGTGCGATGCTCCTGATGGAAGCCCTGCGGCGCCTCGAAAGTGCGTGGCAAGGGCGTTGATAGACTGCGAATTCTACGTTCGCGCCGTGCGCCCGACCTTCCTCACATCCAGGCTACCGTCATGTCCGACCCCATTCTCATCGCTCAGCATGGCGCGGTGCAATGTCACTTGCTGCCGCGCCTGTCCAACCGCCACGGCCTCATCACGGGCGCCACCGGCACGGGCAAGACGGTGAGCCTGCAGGTGCTGGCCGAGGCGTTCTCACGCATCGGCACGCCGGTGTTCATGGCCGATGTCAAGGGTGATCTGACTGGACTTTCCCAGGCGGGCGCCCTGAGCGCCAAGCTGTCCGAGCGCCTCAAGACCCTCGGCCTGCCCGAGCCGGTGCTGGGCGCCTGCCCGGTCACCCTGTGGGATGTGTTCGGCGAGCAGGGCCACCCGGTACGCGCCACCATTTCCGACATGGGGCCGCTGTTGCTCGCGCGGCTGCTGCAGCTCAACGAGACGCAGACCGGGGTACTCAATCTGGTGTTCAAAATCGCCGACGACAACGGCTTGCTGCTGCTCGACCTCAAAGACCTGCGGGCCATGCTGCAGGAAGTGGGCGACAACGCGGCGCAATTCACCACCGAATATGGCAACATCAGCGCCGCCAGTGTGGGTGCCATTCAGCGCGGCCTGTTGCAGCTCGAAAGCCAAGGGGCCGACAAGTTCTTCGGCGAGCCCATGCTCAATATCGACGACCTGATGCAGACTGACGGCAACGGGCGCGGCATGGTCAACATCCTCGCTGCCGACAAGCTCTATCAGGCACCGCGTCTGTACGCTACCATCCTGCTGTGGCTGCTGTCCGAACTGTTTGAGCGCCTGCCCGAAATTGGCGACCCCGATCAACCCAAGCTGGTGTTTTTTTTCGACGAAGCGCATCTGCTGTTCAACGATGCGCCCAAGGCGCTGTTGGAAAAAATCGAGCAGGTCGTGCGCCTGATCCGCTCCAAGGGTGTGGGCGTGTTCTTCGTCACGCAGAATCCCCTGGACATTCCCGATACCGTGCTGGGGCAACTGGGCAACCGCATCCAGCATGCGCTGCGCGCCTTCACCCCGCGCGATCAGAAGGCGGTGAAAACCGCCGCCGACACCATGCGTCCCAGCCCCGGGCTGGACGTGGCGCAGGCCATCACCGAGCTGGCCGTGGGCGAGGCGCTGGTGTCGTTGCTCGATGAAAAAGGCCGGCCGACGCCAACTGAACGGGTGTGGATGCTGGCGCCGGGCAGTCGCATCGGCCCCATCACGTCCCAGGAGCGCCAGGCGCTGATGCAGAACTCGCTGGTAGCCGGGGTGTATGAAAAGACGGTGGACCGCGAATCGGCCTACGAGCTGCTCAAGGGCCGGGTGGGTGCAGCGCCCGAATCCAGCTCGCCCGCGCCGACCGCGAGCGCTCCGGCAGGTTCGGGCGGCGGCCTGCTCGATTCAATCGGCGAGGGGCTTGGGGGCCTTGCGCGCGGTTCGGGCCGCAAGGACTCTCTGCTCGAAACCCTGGCCAAATCCGCGGCGCGCACCATCGGTAGCACGGTAGGCCGCGAAATCATCCGCGGCGTGCTCGGCGGCCTGCTGGGGGGCAGCAAGCGGCGCTGAGCCGCTGCTGCATGTTTCCGTCAGCGATCGTCCCAATCGCGGCGGCCCCAGCCGTGGCCGTGGTCATGCCGCCAGTGGTCGCGGTCCCAGCGGCGCACCGGCGCGCCGTAGTAGTAGGGCGGTGCCACGGCCACCGGGGTGTAGACCTGACCATAGCCGTAATACACCGGACGAGGTGGCGGTGGAGGCGGAGGGGGCGGGGCGAAGTAGACCGGCGGCACGGGCGGCGGGGCATAGACCACTGGCGGCGCCTGGTACACCGGGTAGGCATTCGAGAAATTGGTCACGACCCCGGGGACACTGACGCCAACCGACCAATACACCCGGTCCGCATGCGCTGCCGGGGCGGCAATCAGCGCGGCGCTTCCTGCGAGAGCTAGAACAATGTGACGGAACATGATGAGAACCTCCTGAACATCCTATCGTTGGTGCTGGGATAACGGCAGGATTTGCAGATTGCCGACAGGGTGTGTGAAGTTTTTTCGCACACGTGCTTTGAGTCGTGCGGATTTCCGGTTTTGCTGCTGCGCGGCCTACATGCTCCTGGACTGTCTGTTTGCACCGCAATACCGCATCATCCTGCCTTGTCCAGACCTGTTCAAATAGCAGGGCTATGGAACCTGCTGACAAACCCTCCAATTTCCTGCGTCAGATCATCGAGCGCGATCTGGCGCAAGGCACTTATGCGAACCGGCGTTTTGCCGGCCATCCGGCCGACGCCGCCGGTCATGCCGCGGGACAGCCTGACCCCGCGCGCATCCGCACGCGATTTCCGCCCGAGCCCAACGGCTATCTGCACATCGGCCATGCCAAGAGCATCTGCCTGAACTTCGGTCTGGCGCAGGACTTTGGCGGGGTCTGCCATCTGCGCTTCGACGACACCAATCCCGAGAAGGAAGATCAGGAGTACGTCGATGCCATTCTCGACGCGGTGCGCTGGCTGGGCTTCGACTGGAACGTGGGCGGCGTATCGCATCTGTTCTATGCGAGCGACGACTTCGACTTCATGTACCGCTGCGCCTGCGCGCTGATCGAGGGCGGACTGGCCTATGTGGACGAACAGAGCGCCGACGACATGCGCCGCAACCGCGGCACCCTCACCGAGCCGGGCGTGGACAGCCCCTGGCGCGACCGCGCACCGCAAGACAATCTGCGGCGTTTCGAGGAGATGCGCGCGGGCCAGCATCCGGAGGGCAGCATGGTGCTGCGGGCGAAAATCGACATGGCCGCGCCCAATATCAATCTGCGCGATCCTGCGATTTACCGCATTCGCTTCGCCCACCATCACCGCACGGGCGACGCCTGGTGCATCTATCCGATGTACACCTTCGCGCACCCCATCGAAGATGCGATGGAATGCATCAGCCACAGCATCTGCACCCTGGAGTTCGAAGATCAGCGTCCGTTCTACGACTGGCTGCTCGATCATCTCGTGCGCCTGGGCTTGGTCGCAAGCCCCAGGCCGCATCAGTATGAATTCGCCCGCCTGAACCTCACTTATGTGGTGACCAGCAAGCGCAAGCTGGCGCAACTCGTGGCCGAGCGCCATGTGGACGGCTGGGATGATCCGCGCATGCCCACCCTGGTGGGCCTGCGCCGCCGCGGCTACACGCCCGAGAGCCTGCGCCTGTTCACCGACCGCATCGGCGTGAGCAAGGCCGACTCCTGGATCGACTACAGCGTGCTCGAACAATCGCTGCGCGACGATCTCGACGCCCGCGCCCCGCGTGCCATGGCCGTGCTCGATCCACTCAAGCTCGAACTCACTAACTGGGCCGAGGTGTTCGGCGCGGCAGACCATGCCGAGCCCTGCAGCGCGCCCGTGCATCCTGCACACCCCGAAATGGGACGGCGGCAGTTCGATCTCACCGCGCAGGTGTGGATCGAGCGCGAAGACTTCATGGAAGTCCCTCCCAAGGGCTATCACCGTCTCACGCCAGGCGGCATGGTGCGGCTGAAATATGGCTATGTCGTGCGCTGCACCGGCTGCGAAAAGGATGCGTCGGGCCGGGTGACCAAGGTGCTGGCCGAACTCTTGCCAGAGACCAAGAGCGGCACGCCCGGCGCCGACGCGGTCAAGGTCAAAGGCGTGATCACCTGGGTGAGCGCCCGCAGCGGTGTGCCCGCGCAGGTACGGCTGTTCGACCGCCTGTTCACCGAGGCGCACCCCGATGCGGGCGGGCGCGACTTTCTCGCGGCGCTCAACCCGCAAAGCCGCAGCATCGTCACGGCCTATGCCGAACCCGCGCTGGCGCAGGCGAGCGCGGGGGCGTCGTTCCAGTTCGAGCGTCACGGCTATTTCGTCGCCGACCGGGTCGATCACTCCCCCGCGCAGCCGGTGTTCAACCGCACCGCAACGCTCAAGGACAGCTGGGGCAAGTGATGGACAGGTCCGCCGATGCCCTGAGTTTCGGCGCCCCACTGCCTGCGGGCAGCAGTGCGCTGGAGCGATTGCAGCAGCAAGGCTTTTGCGTGCTTGGCGCAGCCGAACTGGCGGCACTGGCCGGTTACGACCCGGCAAGTTGCAAGCCCGCGTTCGCACTCTGGAACGACTTGCCATCCGACGATTACCTGAAGGACGGTGGCCACTATCGCTTCCGCCGCCACGGCAGCTTCATCCAGACTTTGAGCCCGGCTGCGGAGCAGGCGGTGCTGCAGGCCGTGCCCCACCGCGCGCACTGGCAACCCACCGCATACAACGCTCTGCATGGCGGCATGCTGCGCTGGTTCGCGCCGCTGTCGGACACGCTTGAGCAGGCGGCGTTTTGGCAGCCGCTGCTGCTCGGGCTGGGGCGGCTGTTCGCGCAGGTGCGCCCTGCGCCGCAGTGGTTCATCGAGGCGCATCAGTTCCGCATCGACACCCGAGAAGGCGTCGGACGCCCCACGCCCGAGGGAGCGCACCGCGACGGGGTGGATTTCGTCGCGGTGATGCTGATCGCGAGGCAGGGCATTCGCGGTGGCGAAACCCGGGTGTTCGAGCTGGCGGGGCAACGTGGCGTGCGTTTCACCCTGGAGGAGCCCTGCAGCGCGCTGTTGATGGACGATACCCGCGTGATCCACGAAAGCACGCCCGTGCTGCCTGAAGGCGAGGCCAGCGGCGGCTGGCGCGATACCCTGGTGCTGACTTACCGTGCTGGAGGTTTCCTCGACCCCAAGCCGTCGGTCTGAGCGCCCCGAGGAACAGCTGTCCCTGAGGGATGTTGTCGCGGCAGCATGCTCCATCATGGATGGATTGATTTCGATCAAAGTGCGAGACTGGCTTGCGGTTTAATGCAGACTGGAAACACATTTTGTTACATAATGCTTCCAAGGTGTCCGGCAACACGTCTGGACGCGATTTTCTGGAGAGATTTCCATGCGTCATTTGTCCCCTCTGATGGCCGCACTGGCCCTTGCCGCCCTGCCGGTTTCCGCCTTGGCGCAATCGGCCGCCACCCCGGAGCAGATGCAGGCCACGCGCGCCGTTTCTGGCGAGCTGCTCAAGACTCTGAGCGGCAAGCTGCAGGCCAGCATGAAGGAAAACGGCCCGGCAGGTTCGATTACCGTATGCAAAACCATCGCGCCGGAAATCGCCCTCGGCCTGGCCGACAAGACCGGCTGGAAAATCACCCGTGTCGGCACCCGCGTGCGCAATATCGACATGGGCACCCCCAACGTCTGGCAACACAAGGCGCTGGGCCACCTCAATGCCGACCTGAGGTCGGGCGCCAAGCCCGAAACCCTGGAATGGAGCGAGGTGGTCACCGAAAACGGCAAACCCACGCTGCATTACGCCAAGGCCATCGTGCTTCAGACGCAGTGTCTTGCGTGTCACGGCACATCGGAGCAACTCGCCCCGGGTGTGGCCGACAAGCTCAAGATCGACTATCCACACGACCAGGCCACTGGCTACACCCCGGGCCAGTTGCGCGGCGCCGTGGTGATCAGCCGGCCGCTGTAAGCCCACCGCTTTAAGCCCGCGCTTGGCCCATTGGGCACCGGCAACGCCTACCAGCGCAGGTAGGCGTTCTTGTCTCCGGTGTGCACCGTGATGCGGCGCTGCTGCTGCCGATGTGTGCCTTCGATGGTGTAGTCGCCCGCAGGCGCCTGCACGTAGCACAACGGGCCACCTGCGATGAATTCCGCTACGGTCTTGCCCTGATGACGGATGCGAACGGGCACATCCGCGAGATAAGCGCCACGCGGGCCTTCCACCATCCAGAAGCCCAGATTGAATTGCGGCGCCTGCGCACGCAGGGCCTTGAGAGCGCCTTCCCCCACGCCGCCGCAGGCATAGGACAGCGTTCCGACCTGATGAACTTCTGCAGCCTGGCTCAAGGGCGTGCTGAGCAGACAGGTGGCCAGCGCGCCGACCAGAGCGCCCCGGCGCAGGGCTTGATGCGTGATGGACATGATGGGTTCCTTTCAGAGTGCGCATGTATGCACCTTGTAGTAGATCGCACCCGGCACGTCGGGTTCGGTGCCCCGCGGCGCGTCTTCAGCCTCGCTTCATCCTTCTAGCGAAAGAAACCCCGCCGCGGCGGGGTTGCATTGCCGTGCCGGGCGGGTCAGGCCGCGGCAGATCTTGGCGGCACTGCCCTGGGCGGATGCAGATTGGGCAGGAACACGGCCAGAAGGCCGATCAGCGGCAGGAAAGAGCACAGCCGGTAGACCGCGTCGATGCCCCACAGGTCGGCTAGTTGCCCCAGAACCGCGGCGCCGATGCCGCCCAGGCCGAAGGCCAGACCGAAGAACAACCCGGCCACCGTGCCCACCTTGCCGGGCAAGAGTTCCTGGGCGTACACCACCATCGACGGAAATGCCGAGGCCAGCATGAAGCCGATGATCGCGCTGAGCACGGCAGACGTTTCCAGACTGGCATAGGGCAGCAGCAGGGTGAACGGCGCCACGCCCAGAATGGACACCCAGATCACCGCCTTGCGGCCGATGCGGTCACCGATCGGTCCACCCAGCAGCGTGCCCGCGGCCACCGAGGCCAGAAAGATGAACAAGTGATACTGGCCCACTTCGGTACTGACATGGAACTTGTGCATCAGGTAAAAGATGAGGTAGCTGTTGATGCTCGCCAGATAGAAGAACTTGGAGAAGATCAGCGCCAGCAGTACCGCCAGGGTGCGGCGCACCAGATGCAATGGGACCGGAGATTGCTTGCTCGCGGCGGCTTTTTTCGGCAGGCGGTGTTGATGGCTGTACCAGCGCCCCACGCCGGTGAGCACGATGATGGCGAGCAGGGCGGCCAGCGAAAACCAGGCAATGCTTTTCTGTCCGTGCGGTAACACGATCCACGCCGCCAGCAGCGGCCCGGTCGCCGTACCGGCGTTGCCACCCACCTGGAAGATGGACTGCGCCAGCCCATGCCGCCCGCCCGACGCCATGCGCGCCACACGCGAGGATTCAGGGTGGAAGATCGATGAACCGGTACCCACCATCGCTGCGGCGATCAGCAGAACGGGAAAGCTCGGCGCTATCGACAGCACGAGTAGCCCGGTCAGGGTGAAGCCCATGCCGACGGCCAGCGAATAGGGTTTGGGGTGTTTGTCGGTGTAAGCGCCGACGATGGGCTGCAGCAGCGAGGCGGTGAACTGATAGGTCAGGGTGATGAGGCCGATCTGCGCGAAATTCAGGTGGAAATCGGTCTTGAACAGCGGATAGATCGCCAGCATCAACGACTGGATCATGTCGTTGAGAAAGTGCGAAAAACTGATCGCACCAAGAATGCGGAATTTGGTCTGCTCGGCGGGCGCATTGCCCTGTGTGGCGAGCGCGGCGGTGGTCGGGGTTGAACTCACAGTCTGGATTTTGAAAGGGTGCGGGAGGGCGCAGAGCAACGCACTTTGCGCAAACGCAAGAATAGTGCTCCATCCGATTCTTTGCACAGGCATGGATTCTTTGCCGGGTGGATGCGCAGACCGGTGTGCGGGCATACCATTTGCCACATGGCACATAACGCATCTGCAATTGCGGTGGATCGGCCGCAAAGTCTGGGTGAAGAGATTGCCAACAGTCTCAGTCACGGCCTGGGTTTGCTGCTGTCGATCGCGGCGCTTCCGGTGCTCATTTTGCACGCGGCGGCGCATCAGCCGTTGGCCAGTGTCGTCGGCGCGACGATTTTTGGCGCCAGTGCCGTGCTGCTCTATCTGGCCTCCACGCTGTACCACGCACTGCCGCAGCCCCGGCTCAAGGCGGTGTTCCAACGCATCGACCATGCGGCCATTTATTTGTTGATCGCGGGCACCTACACGCCGTTCACCCTCGGGGTGCTGCGTGGCGGCTGGGGATGGACGCTGTTCGGCGTGGTCTGGGGGCTGGCCGTGCTGGGGCTGCTGCTCAAGGCGCTGGCTGGGGTACGTTTTCCGCATCTGTCCACCGCGTTGTATCTGGGTATGGGCTGGGTGGTGCTGATCGCCATTGTGCCGCTGGCCGAGCGCATGGCGCCAATGGGGCTGTTCTGGCTGGTGGCGGGTGGTGTGGCCTACACCCTCGGTGTGGTGTTCTATGTTTTCGATTCGCGCTGGCGCTACGCGCATTTCATCTGGCATCTGTTCGTGCTCACCGGCACGGTGTGTCACTTTTTCGCGGTGCTCTACTACGCTGTCTGAAACGCGGTTGACACAAAACGAACGACCGTTCTTTTTTGTGTCGGCCATGCTTAGAATGTTGCCAGCAACAGCCAGACCGTGGAGACCGCGATGACCCCGCACCAACTCTTAGAACAATTCGGCCCGCGCGAGGCCATGGATTACGACGTGGTGATCGTCGGCGCCGGGCCGGGCGGACTGGGTACGGCGATCCACCTCAAGCAACTGGCGCAGAAGGCGGGGCGCGATATGTCGGTGTGCGTGCTGGAAAAGGGCTCCGAGCCCGGAGCGCACATCCTGTCCGGAGCCATCATGGACCCTGGCGCGCTGACCGAACTGTTCCCGGACTGGAAGGCGATGGGCGCGCCGCTCAATCAGCCCGTCACGGCCGATCAGTTTTTGTTTTTGAACGACGCGGGCGCCAAGCCCGCACCGGCCGCCTTTTTGCCCGACTGTTTCAAAAATCACGGGAACTACGTCATCAGCCTGGGCAATGTGGTGCGCTGGATGGCGCAGCAGGCCGAAAGTCTGGGTGTCGAGATTTTCCCCGGCTTCGCCGCAGCCGAAGTGCTGTACGACGAGCAGGGGCGGGTGCGCGGCGTGGCCACGGGCAACCAGGGGCTGGGCAAGGACGGCGAGCCGACCGACCACTTCGCTCTCGGCATGGAACTGCGGGCCAAATACACCGTGTTTGCAGAGGGCTCGCGCGGGCAACTCGGCAAAGAACTGATCGCGCACTTCCAGCTCGACGCCGGGCGCGATCCACAGAGCTATGCCATCGGCATCAAGGAACTGTGGGAAGTGGCCGCAGACAAGCATCAACCCGGCCTGGTGCTGCACACCGCCGGCTGGCCGCTCGACCCAAGCACCTATGGCGGCGGCTTTCTCTACCACCTCGAAGACCGCAAGGTAGCCATCGGCTTTGTTGTCGGCCTGGACTACAGCAACCCGTGGCTCAGCCCGTTCGAAGAATTCCAGCGCCTCAAAACCCACCCGGCGATCCGCGGTCTGTTCGATGGCGCCAAGCGCCTGGGCTATGGCGCGCGCACGATCACTGCGGGCGGGCTGCTGTCTCTGCCCAAGCTGGTGTTTCCGGGCGGCTGTCTGGTGGGCTGTGAGGCCGGGTTTCTCAACGCTTCGCGCATCAAGGGCAGTCATGCGGCGATCAAGACCGGCATGCTGGCGGCGCAGGCCATTTTTGACGCGCTGGCCGCAGGCCGCGCCCAGGATGAACTGGCGGACTACCCGGCAGCGTTCGAGCAGTCGTGGCTACATGACGAGCTCAAGACCGCGCGCAATTTCAAGCAGTGGTTCAAGAAGGGCCGTCTGGTGGGCACGCTGATGACCGGGGTGGAACGCTGGTTCTTGCCACGCATCGGCATCAAGTCGCCGCCGTGGACCATCCACCACCATGTCCCTGACCATGCCATGCTCAAACCTGCGGCAGACTGCCCGCGCATCGACTATCCCAAGCCCGACGGCGTGCTCACCTTCGACCGACTGAGCTCGGTCTATCTGAGCAATACCAATCACGAGGAAAACCAGCCGGCGCACCTCACCCTCAAGGACGTGTCGGTGCCGGTGCAGATCAACCTCAAGACCTACGCCGGGCCCGAGTCGCGCTACTGCCCGGCCGGGGTGTACGAGTTCGTCAAGGGCTCGGACGGCGGCGACAGGCTGCAGATCAACGCGCAGAACTGCGTGCACTGCAAGACCTGCGACATCAAAGATCCGACGCAGAACATCAACTGGGTCGCGCCCGAGGGCGGCGGCGGGCCGAACTACGTCGGGATGTGAGGGGGTAGAGCCCACGGACCTGCCGCTGCACGGCAGCGCTGCCTGCGTTGAGACCCGCGTTCACAGGGGTGGTGACCGAATTGTGAAGGAATCGACACGGCCTTTCGGGAGGCTGCATTTACACTGCCCACAATTTGAAAAAACCGGGGCAGATCGCACAGCATCGTGCGGGATCCCGGCCCGTGATGTTCGGTTGCATGCCTGGTTCCTCTCCACAGCTTTCCATTGCCCAGACGCTGGCGCCGCAAGGCGGCTCGGCCATGCAGCGACGGCTGCGTCGCGGCTATTGGGGACTGGTTGGGCTCACGTTGTTCTTCGGCATCTGGCTGGCGTGGATCAACTGGCAGCGGCAGAACGATATGCTGCGCAGCACCCTGCGGGTGGAGACGGCGTTTCTCGCAGATGCCACATCGGCCTACCTCGACCGCTATGAATCGGTCATGTCTGCGCTCGGCAACGACCTGCTGATGCGCCCGGAACTGCTCACCGCGCCCGATCAACTCCAGCCCCTGTTGCAGCGCTACCGGGTTTTGCTCGGGCCGCAGCAAGCCCTGTCAATCAATCTGTCCATGCCCGATGGGCAGATGTTTGCCACCTCGCTCCCTGGCGAGCGCGTCCTGCCCAACTTTCGCGACATGCCCGACATCTGGCCGGGCTTCCAGCAGGCAGCGCAAACCAAGCGGCTGGAGGTGGGCCATGCGGTGTATGGCCCGATTCTGCACCGCTGGGTGATCCCGCTGCGGCTGATGGTGAAGAACGCGGCAGGTGAGCCGCAGTTGCTGATCGCCGTGCCGGTGGAACTCAATGACTTTCTCGAACGCTGGCGGCGTTCGGTGGCTGCGGCGGAATACGCCATGCCCGGCATGTCAATTGCCCTGATGCGGACTGACGGCTATCTGCTTGCGCGTTGGCCTGCGCCCAAGGTGGAGGATCTGCAGCGTTTTTACAGCACCAGACGCCAGGGGGAACTGGCCCGTGCGGCGCAGCGCGGGCCGGATGGCGCCATGTCCGGAGTGTTCAGCGGGCGGGTGGATTCAGACGACATTCCCCGTCTGGGCGCCTGGGTACGCCTGCCGCACGAGCAAGTGCTGGTCAACATGGCCGTACCGCGCGCGCTGCTCTGGCGCGATTTTTGGCGGGCCTATTGGCCTGCACTGACGATCCTTGCAGTGTGGCTGGCAGTGCTCACCCTGGCCTACAGGTTGGTGCGCAAGCAGGCCGAGCGCGACAGTGCGCAAGTGCGCGACCGCGCAGAAATCATGTACCGCCTGGCCAATCAGGACAGCCTCACCGGACTGCTCAACCGGCGCGGCATGAACGAGCACCTGCAACGTGCCCACGACCGCGCACGCGAGCAGGGCATTGGCTACGCGCTGGTGCTGTTCGATCTCGATCACTTCAAGCTGATCAACGACGGCTTCGGCCACGCCGCGGGCGACGCCGTGCTGCAGCAGGTGGCGCATCTGCTGCAGACCCGGGTGCGCAAGGAAGACCATGTGGCGCGCTGGGGCGGCGAGGAGTTTCTGGCGCTGCTGCCCGACTCGTCGATGGAGACCGCGCGCGCCGCAGCGGAGAAGTTGCGCGACATCCTTTCGCATACCCGCATGTCGGTTGGCGGAACTGAACTGCGGCTGACCGCGAGCTTCGGCGTCTCGGCCTGGGAGCCGCAGAGCCATCTGACCGTTGCCGAGTTGCTGGGGCAGTGCGACTCCGCGCTCTACAACGCCAAGGCCGGCGGACGCAACCGGGTCAAGCAGTTCGAGGGCAAGTCGGCGCAGGACTATCTGCAGGGCTTCACCCTCAAGCGCGCCATCGAGGACGACCGCATCCGCGTGGCCTATCAGCCGCTGGTGTCTTTGAGCGACGGGCACATCACGGGCTATGAAGCGCTGGCGCGGCTCGTCGCGGAAAACGGCGACATCATTCCCGCCGGACAGTTCATTGACGTGGCCAACCGCCTGCGGCTGGAGCATCGCATCGACGCCCGCGTGTCCAAGCAGGTCATGGCGCGCTGCAGCCAGCGCATGGAGCAGACCGGCACGCCAATGAAGTACATGATCAACTGCTCCGCCGACTTTCTCAGCCGTCCGGAAGATGTACAAAAGCTGCTCGACCGCGCGCAGCATTTCTGCAGCACCTGCGCGGCGGAGATGACCGGCAAGGCCAAGCCCATGGTCATCGAGATCACCGAACGACAGCTCATTGGCGACGCCGAGGCCGTGCGCAAGCTGGTGCAGCCACTGATCGACTTCGGCTTCCAACTCGCGGTGGATGACTTCGGCAGCGGGTACTCGTCCTATCTCTACGTGCTCAAGCTGCCGGTGAACTACATCAAGATCGAGGCCGAACTGGTGCGCGAAGCTGCGCTCAGCGCGCGGGCGCAGGCCATGGTGCGCTCGATCAACAGCATGGCGCACGAGCTCGGCATCCTGACCATTGCCGAAGGCATCGAGGACGAGGCCACCGCCGAGGCCATGCGTCGCATCGGCGTGGACTGGGGGCAGGGCTATTACTGGGGGCGACCGGAAATCGATCCGTAGGGTCACGTTGAACAGGACCCTTGCGCGCCGCGCATCCGGCTGTGGGCGGCCTGTTGGCGGCCTGCGGCGCGGCCCTCGCTCGCCATGGCGTCGGCTGTTGTCTTGGTGTTCGCCTTGCATCCCATCCCGCAGCCCGGCGCGCGCCATCGCAGGAACTTATTCAGTGTCGCCTTCGCCGGTGTTGCGCGCGATGCCCTGCGCGGCGAGAAAGTCGCTCACCCGATCGATCACCGCCAGAAACGCCTCCATCGAGTCATGCCCGCCGGGGCCGATATGCAGTTGCACCTTGTCAGTCCCTGCAGCGGCCAGCAGCCGGTACGCATCAGCCACCGGCACCACGCTGTCGTGCTCACCGTGCATCAGCAGCACGGGGCAGCGCAGTTGGGGCAGGGTGTTGATCGGGGCGATGGCGTCAAAACGGTAGCCGATGGTGCGCTGGACATAGCGCAGGATGTAGGGGCCGATCACGGCATCGGGCAGGTCTTGCTCGGCCATCCAGCGCTGCATCATCTCGGCGGGATGGGCGAAGGCCGCCAGGCTCACCACGGCAGCGGTCTGCGGCCGCCAGCTTGCGGCCAGCAACACCGCGCCCGCACCGACCGAGTGGCCGAGCAGGGCGATGCGGCCCGGGTCGATGTCGGGCCGCGCTGCAAGCCAATCCACTGCACGTACCGTGTCCTCGGCAAAGCGCGGCAGCGAGGCGAAGGTGTCGTCGTCGCTGGCGCCGTGGCAGCGGGTGTCGATGAACAGCAGCGTCAGCCCGGCGGCATGCAGCGCCGGAGCCAGCGGCAGCATCAGATCGGAATTGCTGCCCCAGCCGTGCACGATCACCAGCGCGGGCGCGGGTAGTGGCACCGACGCGGGCGCCGGAATCAGCCATGCGTGCAGACTTTTGTCGAGGGTACTGGGAATGCGCACAGAGATGAACGCCAGCCCGAAATCCGCCGGGCAGCGGGTGTGCGCCAGACGTGGCGCGCGCAGGCTGCGGCGCAGACCCCAGTTGAGCAGCGGGCGCAGCGGCGGCGTGGTCATCCAAGGCAGTACCGTGGGCAACAAAGCGCAAACGAGTCGAGAACGCGACATGGTGGAGCGTGCAGTGTAGGAGGGCACGCGGCTGCGTGCTGATCGGTTCAAATAGCGTGTTTGTTCTAGACCAACTTCCCTATGCAATTTCTGCTTCGCCAATCCGATCCACGCGCCCAGCACCGGCTGCAGGAGGCCGGCACGCACCCGCTGCTGGCGCAGTTGTTCGCCGCACGCGGCGTGCAGCAGCCGCGGGAGCTGGAGCTGAGTTTGACGCATCTGCTGCCGCCCGCGCAGCTGATGGGCGCCGATGCTGCGGCGCGGGCCCTTGCCGATGCGATTGCCCGCGGCGAGAGGCTGCTGATCGTTGCCGACTACGACTGCGACGGCGCCACCGCCTGCGCCGTGGGGCTGCGTGGCCTGCGGGCGATGGGGGCGAGGGTGTCATATCTGGTGCCCAATCGCTTCACCACCGGCTATGGTCTGTCGCCCGCAGTGGTCGATCTGGCGCTGCAGCAGCCCGACGGCAAGCCGGACTGGATCGTCACCGTGGACAACGGCATTGCCAGTGTCGAGGGTGTGGCGCACGCCAGGGCGCACGGCATGCGCGTGCTGGTGACCGACCATCACCTGCCGGGCGACGCGCTGCCCGCGGCCGACATCATCGTCAATCCGAACCAGCCGGGCTGCGCATTTGCCAGCAAGTCCATCGCTGGGGTCGGGGTGATGTTCTACGTGCTGCTGGCGCTGCGCGCGGAACTGCGTCGGCGTGGGGTGTTCGACGCGGCGAGCCAGCCGCGGCTGGATGCCTTGCTCGACCTGGTGGCGCTGGGCACCGTGGCCGACGTGGTGCGACTCGATGCCAACAACCGCGTGTTGGTGGCGCAGGGGCTCAAGCGCATCCGCGAGGGTCGCATGCAGCCAGGCATTGTCGCGCTGCTGCAGGTGGCGGGGCGCGAGGCAGCGCGGGTGAACAGTGCCGATCTGGGCTTTGCGCTGGGGCCGCGCATCAACGCCGCGGGCCGCCTGGCCGACATGACCGTGGGCATCGAATGCCTGAGCACCGACGACCCGGCGCGTGCGCTGCAGCTGGCACAGCTGCTTGACGGCTTCAACCGCGAACGGCGCGGCATAGAAGACGACATCAAGGCCGAAGCGCTGGCCATGCTCGACGCGCTGGATCTCGGTGCGGACGCTGGCGAGGCCGCGATCAGCTTGTTCGCGCCGCACTGGCACCAGGGGGTGATCGGCATCGTCGCCGGGCGCATCAAGGACCGCGCGCATCGCCCGACCTTTGTGTTCGCCCCGGCCGAGGACGGCACGCTGCGCGGTTCGGGCCGGTCGATTGCCGGGTTTCATCTGCGCGACGCGCTCGATCTGGTGTCCAAGCGCGAGCCAGGGCTGTTGCTGCGCTTCGGCGGTCATGCGATGGCGGCGGGGTGTTCGCTGGCGCCGGAAGGCTTCGAGCGCTTTCGCGCCGCGTTTTCGCAAGTGGCAAGCGAGTGGCTGGAGCCCGCGATGCTGCAGCGGCGTCTGGAAGTCGATGGGCCGCTGCCAGTGCAATGGCTGTTGCCGGACATGGCCAACCTGCTGGGCGCGCAGGTCTGGGGGCAGGGCTTTGCCGCGCCGCTGTTCAGCGCGCGGGTGCAGGTGAAGCAGCAGCGGCTGATCGGCGAACGGCATCTCAAGACCAAGGTGCGGCTGCTCGATGCCGAAGGCGCGCCAGGCGATGCGCTGTTCGATCTCGTCGCCTGGGGCCGCACTGATTTCCTACCCGACGAGGCGCGCATCGCCTATCGGTTGGAAAGCAACACCTGGCAGGGCGTCACCCAGGTGCAACTGGTGCTCGAAGCGGTCGAAAGCTGAACTGCGCCGTCGCTGACTTCAGCGCGCAGTGGCGCGGCGCTGCACACAGTCCACATACGCCGCGCCATCGGGCGGCAGGCTGCTGCGCTGTGCCGTCCACAGCATCTCGCCCAGACATTCCATGATGACATGGTGCGCATCGTGTTCGCCGAGCCGACTGCGAAGCAGCTCGAACGCCTGGCGGATTCCGGGCGGCTGATCGATCGACACCTGCTCGGCGATCGACAGATGCATCGACAGATGCAGAAAAGGATTGGTGCGGCCCTGCTCGACGGCGTAGTCGCGGCTGGCGCTTTGGGTATCGGACAGTTCCGCCTGGTATTCGGGGTGCTGCTCCATCCAGTCGGCGGCGATGAGTTCCAGCGGCGTGAGCACGCCGCCTGCGCGATGCCGCTGCCAAGCGGACAGGAAAAACTGTCGAACCTCGTCTTTGCTGGGATTGAACATGATGACCCTATTGTCCCGCAGGCCCTGCCGCCATGCCCGGCGGCGGTGATTGCATTCGCTTACAAAGCCGCTTTGAGCGAGTATTTCTCATCTTTGCACTTTACGAGAACCTCCATGCCTTCCATCGACACCAGCGCCCTGCGCCAACTCTTCGACGATGCCCGTACCCACAATGCCTGGCTGGACCAGCCCGTGCCCGAGCACCTGCTGCGCCAGCTCTACGACCTGATGAAATGGGGTCCGACCTCGGCCAACTGCTCTCCGGCGCGCATCGTGTTCGTGCAGTCCCAGGCGGCCAAGGCGAAGCTCGCGCCGTGCATGAGCGAGGGCAACCGGGCCAAGACCCTGCAGGCGCCGGTGACTGCGATCATCGGCATGGACATGGCGTTCTACGAACATCTGCCGCAGCTGTTCCCGCACAACCTCGATGCGCGCAACTGGTTTGCGGGCAAGCCTGACGTCATCGCCACGACGGCAATGCGCAATGCGAGCCTGCAAGGCGGCTACTTCATGCTCGCCGCCCGCGCCCTGGGGCTGGACTGCGGACCGATGAGCGGGTTCGATGCCGAGGCGGTGAACGCCGCGTTCTTCGCCGGGACCGAGGTCAAGGTGAATTTCCTCTGCAATCTCGGTTATGGCGACGCCAAGGCGTTGTTCCCGCGCAGCCCGCGGTTGAGTTTCGAGCAGGCTTGCCGCATCGCATAGCGCGTGTCGATACGGCGTGGAGTTTGCGCGCCGGTTCTGGTAATTTCTACACCATTGTTTGAAGGTCTCCAGAACGGAAAGGCTGCGCCATGCCGGTCATCGTTGTCGCCAACCCCAAGGGCGGGGTGGGCAAATCCACCCTCTCCACGCAGATTGCCGGTTTTTTCGCCAGCCAGGGCCACCAAGTCATGCTGGGCGATTCCGATCGGCAGGAATCAGCCCGGCTGTGGCTGTCGCTGCGCGACGCCGCACTGCCGCGCATCGACACCTGGGAAATGAGCGCGGACTACATCGCCAAACCCCCCAAGGGCACCTCGCATGCGGTGATCGACACCTCCGCCGGGCTGCATGGCTGGCGCCTGAACGATGTAATGAAGCAGGCCGACAAGGTGCTCGTGCCGCTGTCGGCCTCGATTTTCGACATCTACGCCACGCAGGAGTTTCTGGAAAAGCTGCACGACGCTCGCGCGAAGCATGGCTTTGATGTGGGTCTGGTGGGTGTGCGTATCGACCCGCGCACCCATGCCGCGGAACAGTTGCAGGCTTTCGTCGCGCAAAGCGGCCTGCCCATGCTGACCAATCTGCGCCAGACCACGCTGTATCCGCAAATGGCGGCCCACGGCCTCACGCTGTGGGATTTGCCGCCCAGTCAGGCCGCCAAGGATCTGGAGCAATGGCAGCCCATCGTCGATTGGCTGCAGCGACCATAAGCAGCAATTCGGTCGTTTTGCTGCCGAGCTTCACTTCTGCCGCTTCACGCCGGACAGGCGATGGGCGCGCGGATGCAACGCCAAAAAAATAGGCACATCGCGGAATGACATTTCGCGATGTGCCGAAGCTGCAAGGAGACGGGAAGGCAGTCTTGTCGGTGGCGTTCTGGGGACTGTGCGTCAGAGTCGAAAAACCGGTGCGGCCGCTCAGGCTATGCGTTCGGGTTGCGCCACTTGGCCCAGCGCCGGGCGGTTGATGCGGAATAAGCGCGGCCCCACATGCTCCAGCAGCTTATCCCGCTCGAACTGTGCAATCACGCGGCTGGCGGTCTCCAGGGCCACGCCGAGCATGGCGCCGAGGTCGCTGCGCTTGGGCAGAGTGATGGTGTCGTTGAGTTCCGGGTCGGCCAGCTTGAGCAGCAGCCGCGCCATGCGCGCCGGAATGGCGCCCGAGCCGAGCAGCAGCGCCCATTCGTCTGTGTCGCGCAGCGCGCGGTGCCAGCGCTCGAGAAATTCCTGCCGCAAATTGGGCACTTGTTCTTCCATCTTGCGGATGACCTCCACGGGAATGCGGCACACCCGCACCGCGCCGATGGCCGAGGCGTGGTGCATGTAGGGCTCGTGGATGAAGCATTCCAGCCCGATCAGATCGCCGCGGCGCGCCACACGGGTGATGCGGCGGGTGCCGTCGGGCAGCACGCGTTCGAGCTTCACATAGCCGGTCTTGATGGTGTAGAGCCAATCCCCACGCTGGCCTTCGCTGAACAACTGCTGACCCGCGGCAAACTGCATGTCGTCGATCACTTGATGAAAGGTGTCGAAGTCTTCCATGCGCAGCGCGCCGAACAGTGCAATGCGGCGCACGCCGCAGTTGCGACAGTCCGAAGCGCCGCGCCAGGCGTTGACCACCTCGGCGTGCGCCATGCGGTTGGCTTGTGGCTGCTTGTCACGTGGCAGCGTCTTGCGCAAAGTGGCGAGCGGAATGGCAGTGGACGTAGGCGGGCTGGCTAAGGTGGTTTCCATGACGGTCTTTCATTGATCTAACGCAATATTAGCGAATACTGATATAGCTTTGTCAATATAGGGAATTCACTGTGAGAACTAGGGCAAACCCTGATATTTCTCGATCTTCATTGCGGATTGTTGATTTTTGCAGCGCACAAAACTGCGGCAATCTGTCGCAGATGCGGTAGCTCCCTGTGCCATTTCCACGACAGCCCGGCGCACCCGCGTCAATCGGAACGGTTTGCCAATCCGCCTACACTGCACCGTTTTCAGCTTGAAATGACGAAAGGCGCAATCACCATGATGGATGTGCACACCCTGGCCGCACGCGATGTGCGCCGGGCTTTGGAGGAAGACCTGGGCTCGGGCGATCTCACCGCGTCGCTCATCGACCCGCAGGCCGTTGCGCACGCCACGGTGCGCAGCCGCGAGGCCGCACGGCTTTGTGGCACGCCGTGGGCCAACGCCTGTGTGCGGGCGCTCGATCCGTCGGCGCATCTGGAGTGGTTGGCAGCGGAAGGCGCTGTTTTGGAGAAAGATGCCGTATTTTTGAAGCTGAAAGGCAACGCGTGCGCGCTGCTCAGTGCCGAGCGGACCTTGCTCAATTTCCTGCAGCTGCTCAGCGCGGTGGCCACGCGCACCGCGCAGTATGTGGACGCGGTGCGCGGCACGCGGGCGCAGATCGTCGACACCCGCAAGACCCTGCCGGGGTTGCGACTGGCGCAGAAATACGCGGTGCGCGTGGGCGGCGGGGTGAATCACCGTATCGGGCTGTTCGACGCGGTGCTGATCAAGGAAAACCACATTGCTGCTGCGGGCGGGGTGGCGCAGGCACTGGCTCGCGCGCAGGCAGTGGCCGCGCAGGCGCAGTTCGTGCAGATCGAGGTGGAGACGCTGGAGCAGCTCGACGAGGCCCTGCGCGCCGGCGCCCGCATGGTGTTGCTGGACAATATGTCGCCGGATCAGTTGCGCGAGGCGGTGCGGATGACCGGGCAGCGCGCCATGCTCGAAGTCTCGGGCGGGGTCGATCTGCAGACGGTGCGCGCCATTGCAGAAACCGGTATCGACCGCATTTCGGTGGGCAAGCTCACCAAGGATGTCCAGGCCGTCGATCTGTCGATGCGCTTCACCCCGGTCTGATTCACCCGCTTCGCCCCAGAAGGAAGCCCGCATGTCCGCCACCTTTGCCGTTACGTTCGAAAGCCCCGTCACCGGCACGTCCCAAGCCTGGGCGCGCGTCCCCGCAGAGCCCGATCCGGCCGAGCGCGAAGCCCTCATGGCCCGCTGCGTCGCGTTGCTGCGCGAGCACGATGCGGTGCTGGTGGCGCACTACTACACCCACCCCGACCTGCAGGATCTGGCGCAAGCCACCGGCGGCCTGGTGGCCGACTCACTGGAGATGGCGCGCTTTGGTGCCAGGCATCCGGCGTCCACCCTGATTGTGGCGGGCGTACGCTTCATGGGCGAGACGGCGAAGATGCTGTCGATGGACAAGCGCGTGCTCATGCCCGATCTGGACGCCAACTGCTCGCTCGATCTGGGCTGCCCCGCACCCCAGTTCAGCGCCTTTTGCGATGCGCACTCCGACCGTACCGTGGTGGTCTACGCCAACACCAGCGCCGCAGTGAAGGCGCGGGCCGACTGGGTGGTGACCTCCAGCTGCGCGCTGGACATCGTGGCCCACCTGCACGCGCGGGGCGAAAAAATCCTCTGGGCGCCCGACCGCCATCTGGGCGGTTATATCCAGCAGCAGACCGGGGCCGACATGCTGCTGTGGCAGGGCTCGTGCATCGTGCACGACGAATTCAAGGCGCTCGAACTCGAACTGCTCAAGACCGAGCATCCCAAGGCCCGCGTGCTGGTGCATCCTGAGAGTCCGGCGCAGGTGGTCGCGCTGGCGGACGTGGTGGGGTCGACCTCGCAGATTCTCCGCGCCGCGCGCGAGCTCGACGCGCCCGAGTTCATCGTCGCCACCGACACGGGCATGTTCCACGCGCTGCAACAGCAGAATTCGGGCAAGACCTTCATCGCCGCGCCCACCGCAGGCAATGCCGCCACCTGCAAGAGCTGCGCGCATTGTCCGTGGATGGCGATGAACAGCCTCGGCGGCCTGGCCCGGGTGTTGGAGACAGGGGCCAACGCCATCGAACTCGACCCGGCTCTGGCGGCGCGCGCGCGCCTGCCGGTGCAGCGCATGCTCGACTTCACCGCGGCGCAAAAGACCGCGGCGGCCGCTGGCAGTCTGGTGCCCGGCATCGGCGCAGCCTGAGCATTTCAGTTCAGATGCGTGTATCGCTTCAGCGCAGCCGACCCAGGTAAGACGTCGGGGCGACGGGCTTGGCCACAAGGTCTTTCGCCGCGCCGCCGCCTGCCACCGCCTTGCCGATGCCGCCGGGGAACATTACCGCCTCGAAGCGGTCTGCCCATTGGTCCAGGTCCACATCGTGTTCAGCACGCGCGATACGCAGCACTTCCCGGGCGTAGTCGGTGTTCTGCGCCATCCATTCCGTGTCGGTCACCCGACCGATCTTGCGGCGCAACAGGACGTGCAGGTGCGCGGCCAAGGCCACGGCTTCGGTGCTTCCCATGTCGAGTGCTCCTGTAACGATTGGGGTTATTCGATGCGCTCTCCATGCTGGCTCAGATCCAGTCCGGCGTCTTCTGCCTCGGCATCCACCCGCAGGCCCATGATGCCATCGAGCAGTTTGAGCAGAATGAAGCTCGCGACGAAGCTGTAGACCAGCGTGGCGCTCGCACCCAGCGCCTGCACCAGAACCGAGGCGGTTTGTCCACTGTAGGACGGTACGGCAAAGAAACCGGTCAACACCGCACCGGCAAAACCGCCGACGCCGTGAATGCCAAACACATCGAGTGCGTCATCCGCGCCGAGCAGGCGTTTGAGCCCGGTGGCACCCCAGTAGCACACCACCCCGGCAATCAAGCCCACAGCGACCGCGCCCATCGGATCGACGAAGCCGGACGCCGGGGTGATGGCGACAAGCCCGGCCAAGGCGCCCGAACAGATGCCCAGCAGGGTGGGGCGGCCGCGCAGAGTCCACTCGGTCAGCATCCAGCTGAACGCGGCGGCCGCGGTGCCCAGTTGGGTGGCGAACATGGCCATGCCCGCGCGGCCATCCGCGGCGCAGGCCGAACCTGCGTTGAAGCCGAACCAGCCCACCCACAGCAGCGACGCGCCGATGAGTGTGTAGGTCAGGTTTGACGGGAGGAAGGGCTCCTCGCCCCAGCGCTGCCGCTTGCCCAGCACGATGGCCGCAGCCAGCCCCGCGGCGCCGGCATTGACGTGCACCACCGTGCCGCCGGCAAAGTCGAGCATGCCCATTGAAGCGAGCCAGCCCGACGGTTCCCACACCGAATGCGCCACCGGGGCATAGACCAGCAGGGACCACAGGCCCATGAAAATGAGCATGGCCGGGAACTTCATGCGTTCGGCAAACGCGCCCACGATCAGCGCCGGGGTAATGATGGCGAAAGTCATCTGGAACATCACATACACCGACTCGGGGATGGTGGGCGCCAACTCGCTCACCGACACCGTGCCGCTGCTCTTGCTGAAAAACACCCCATCGAGAAACAGCCGGGACAACCCGCCAATCAAGGGGCTTCCAGGCATGAACGACAGGCTGTATCCGGCGATGAACCACAGCAGCGTGACCAGCACCGTCGTGGCGAACACCTGCATCGCCACGCCGAGAATGTTTTTCTTGCGCACCATGCCGGCATAGAACAGCGCCAGGCCGGGGATGGTCATCATCAACACCAGCGCGGTGGAGGCGAGCATCCAGGCGGTGTCACCGGAATTCAATCCGGCGGCATTGACGATATGTGGCTGCGACAGCGGAGCAGCCGTGGCGGGCACGGTTTGCGCCATCGCGCTCAAGGGCAGTGCTAAAGAAGCAGCAAGTCCGCCGAGACAGAGGTGAGCGCGCCGCAGGTGAGCGAAACCGAGGATGTGGTGATCTGCAGCCTTGACCTGCATGGAAAGCCCCCGTGGATGTTGTGTGTGACGGGGTTCGTGCAATATCCAGGCCAGCAGGAATGCCTTAGCGTCAACTGGGACGCGCGTTAAAAATCACGGAATACCGACTTAGATAACGACCTTTTCACAGAAGGAAGGCAAGAACGGTGGAGGCGCCGGAATCGTGCACTTGCGTGGGGCGATCGCCTGTCTTTGCTGCACGGCAACAGTGCGGTTGCGATCGCGGCGGTTGATGCGAGGAGACAGCCTCCCTTCGCCGCATCGCCCTATCGAAGGGCTACCACGTTTTCACGAAACGCTATCGCGTTTTCATGATGCGCGCTTTTTCGCGCTGCCAGTCGCGCTTGGCTTCGGTGTCACGCTTGTCGTGGTCTTTCTTGCCCTTGCCCAGCGCCAGGTCGATTTTGACCCGGCCGCCCTTGTAGTGCAGATTGATCGGCACCAGCGTGTAGCCGCGCTGTTCCACCTTGCCGATCAGCTTGCGGATTTCGTCCTTGTGCATCAGCAGCTTACGCGTGCGCGATGCGTCCGGCCGCACATGGGTGGAAGCGCTGTTGAGCGCCGTGACATTCATGCCGATGAGGAAAAGCTCGCCATCGCGGATGACAACATAGCCGTCGGTGAGCTGCACCTGACCGGAACGGATGGACTTGACCTCCCAGCCTTCGAGCACGATGCCCGCCTCGAAGCGATCTTCGAGGAAGTAATTGAAGTGGGCCTTGCGATTTTCGGCGATGCTCATGCGGGGGAATATGGGGCGTTCGGCCCTCAATACAATCTCGTCATTCTAAGAAGCCTCGAACCGACCACGCTCGTCCATGCCCCAGGTCCACAAATCCGTCCTCATCTGGTACAGCCCGCAGGAAATGTACGACCTGGTCACCGATGTCCCCGCCTATCCGCAGTTTCTGCCCTGGTGCGGCGGAGCCTCGGTCCAGGCCCAGGAGGGAGACACGGTCCGCGCCAGCGTGACCATCGACTTCAAGGGCATCCGCCAGAGTTTCACCACGCAGAACACCAATGTGCCGGGCCAGGAGGTGCGCATGCAGCTGGTGGACGGCCCGTTCTCGGCGCTGCAGGGGCGCTGGGTGTTCAACCCGCTGGCCGACGGCAAGGCCTGCAAGGTGGAATTTCTGCTGGAATACAAGTTTTCCAATTTTCTGGTGGAAAAGGTCATCGGCCCGGTGTTCAACCATATCGCCAGCAGTTTTGTCGATGCTTTCGTGCAGCGCGCCAAGCAGGTCTATGGGCCACGTTGAGCCCGAGATGAAGATTGCCGTGTTCTACGCACCGCGAGACGGCGAGTCCGATTTACGCACCGTGCATCTGCCCGCGGGCGCCACAGCCGAGCAAGCGGTGCAGGCCAGTGGCCTGCTCGCGGCGCATCCGGAACTGGCCACGCTCGATGTGCGCTGGGGCGTGGACGGCCGCCGCGTGTTGCCGCATCACGTGCTGCGCGACAGCGACCGCATCGACCTGTGCCGTCCGCTGCAGGTCGATCCGATGACCGCCCGCCGCCTGCGCGCCGCGGCGGCCAAGGCATCAAAGCCACGCGGCTGAGAACGCCGCGGGCAACTCGGCAAGAGACCCACTGAACTGCACCCGGCCGTCCTCCAGAACCACCACGCGGTCGGCCAACTGCCGCGCCCAGGGGGTTTGCTCGACCAGCAGCAGGCCCAGCCCCTCGGCGCGCAGCCGCTCCAGCAGCGTCACCGTCGCCTGCGCCCGCTGCGGTGCCAGTCCCTCGGTCGGCTCGTCGAGCAGCAACCCCCGCGGGTTGCCCATGAGCGCACGGGCGAGCGACAGCATCTGCTGCTCCCCCCCTGAGAGCGCCTGCGCCGGTGCGTGCGCGCGCGCGGCCAGCGCTGGAAACAGAGCGAGTACCCGAGCCTCGTCCCATGGTGTTGCTGCAGCGGCTGTCACAGGCTTGGCTCCCAGGCGCAGGTTCTGCCGCACGGTCAAATGGGGGAAAACATCGCGTTGCTCTGGTACATAGCCCAGCCCCAGGCGGGCGCGGCGATGCGTGGGCAGTGCGTGCAGGTCCTGTCCCGCGAAGCGCATCGCACCGCTGGCGGCGATCAATCCCATCAGCGCCTTGAGCAGGGTGCTGCGCCCGCTGCCGTTGCGCCCGAGCAGCAGCACGGTCTCGCCTGCGCGCAGTTGCAGATCGACCCCGCGCAACACCTGCACAGGGCCGTAGCCCGCGCGCAGCTCGCGCACCTCCAGCAGCGGCGCGGTCATCGTTCCAGCCCCAGATAGACCGCCTGCACTCGCGCGTCAGCGCGCACAGCCTGCGGCGCACCGTCGGCGAGCAAGCGGCCATGATGCAGCACAATCACCCGCGTGGCCAGGCGAAACACGGTGTCCAGATCGTGCTCGATCAGCAGCAGGGTGCGGTCGGTGCAGATCTGCTGAATCAGGGCCACCATCTGCGCCGCCTGCGCCCGGCACATGCCCGCGGTCGGCTCATCCAACAGCAGCAGTGGCGCCTGTCCGGCCAGCGCCAGGCCGAGTTCCAGTGCGCGCAGGCTTGCGTAGTCGAGCTGCTGCGCGCGGGCGTCGGCCAGGTGCGCGAGCCGCAGTGCCTGCAGCCAGTGCGCGGTCTCGCGCTCCTGCGCTGCAGTGCCAGCCAGGCGCCGCAGCCAGTTGCCGCCAGCCTGCGCAAGCAGCGCGCAGCGCAGGTTGTCGGCTACGCTGAGCTGCCCGAACACCTGCGGCGTTTGAAAGCTGCGTCCCACCCCGGCGCGGGCGATCCGCGGCGGGCTCAGACGGTCGATGCGCCGCCCGTTCAGCCACACACTGCCGGCGCGCAGCGGTCGCAGGCCGCTGATCACCTGAAACAGCGTGCTCTTGCCCGCTCCATTCGGGCCGATGATCGCCACCCGCTCGCCGCGCCGCACCTGCAGGCTCAGCGCGCTGAGCACCGGCTGGCCGCCGAGCACACAGGTCACCCCGTGCAGTTCCAGCAACGGTGTGAGTGACAGGGCCTTCATTGCGGCAATTCTCCGGCGCGCAACTGCTGCGCGAACATCCGCGCCGACGGCACGCCCAGCCCCAGGCCGGTTGTCGCCAGCAGCGCGGCGCCCACCCAGACCTCAGCGCGGGCCGGGTTCAGATTAAAACCATACAGCCGCAAGGCTCCATCGCCCTGCAACTGCTGGCGGACGGCGTAGAGCAACTCGATCAGGCTGCTCAAGCCCACGACCGCCAATGCGGCGCAGACCAGCAGCGCTCCCAGACCCCAGAGCAGATCGGGCTGTCTTGCAGCGCGCAGGTTACGCAGCAAATCGCGCAGCACCGCGCTCAGCCCCTGCGGCGCCCAGATCACGATGCACAGAAACCCCAGCCCGACATACAGCATCCAGGCGCGCGACACCGCGGCGAGTATGACTTCGCTGCCCACCATGAGCCCCGCGCCGAGCAGCGCGCCCCAAGCCGAGCCGCTGCCCGCGGCCAGACTGAACAGCAGCGCCATACTCGACTGCTGCAGCCCCAGAGAGCCGGCGCTGACCTGTTCGATCTGCAGGGTCTGCAGCGCCCCGGCCAATCCGGCGAAAAACGCGCTGACGAGCAGCAGCTGCAGCCGAACCGCGCGCGGCGCGATTGCGCAGGCCGCGGCGCGCAGCGGGTTGTCGCGCACTGCACGCGCCAGCAGCGCCAGCCGAGTGCCGTCCAGCCAGCGCAGCAGCCCCGCGGCGAGCAGTCCATACGCGGCGCTCACCCCATACACCTGCCGCTGCGACAACAGGTTCAGACCCAGCCAGGTCGGCCCTGCGGTGCGGTCGGTCGATACGCCGCCCTCTCCGCCGAAAAACCCCTGCAGCATGGGCGCGAGCAGCGCGACCAGCACGCCCAGCGCCAGTGTGGTCATCGCAAAGCTCAGCCCCCCATGCCGCACGCAGACCGGCCCGACGAGCAGCGCCACCGTCAGCGCGAACAGCCCGCCGTACAGCGGCACCAGAATGAACGGCAGCGGCCAGCCGTGCGCGGCGATCGCGTTCATCGCATGCGCCGCGGCATACCCGGCCAGCCCGGAAAACAGCGCCTGGCCGAAGCTCAGCAACCTGACGCGAGTGTGCAGCAGGCCGATGGACAGCAGCAACAGCCAGGCGCTGGCCAGTTGCGCGAGCAGGGCAAAGTCTGCGCTATGCAACGGCAAGGCGAGCGGCAGCGCCACCAACACGACGAATGTGAGCGGCCCACTGGCGTGCTGTGCGCGCTGCAGATGCGCAGTGCGGCTCACAACGCCTCGTCCCGGCCGAGCGCGCGGGTCAGGCCGTGCGGCTTGAACGCCAACACCGCGACCACCAACACATAGGGTAGCAGCGGTGCGGCGCGCGACAGATCGAGATGCAGCAGGCTGGGGACGATGCCGCTGGCCGCAGGCCAGCCGGCAGGCGCGCTCCATCCCAGTCGCTGCAGCCCGTCGGCCAGCGAGCCGTTCACCGCGACCGCAAGGGTCTGCAACTCGCCCACCAACAGCGCGCCGAACAGCGCCCCACGCAGCGATCCCAGCCCGCCGATGATGATGACCGCAAACAGCAGCGCGCCCATTTGCGCGGCCATGCCCGGCTCGGTGATCAGCAGCGGGCCGCCGACCGCGCCGGCCAGCCCGGCCAGCGCCCCGCCTGCGGCGAGCACCAGGGTCTGCACCGCGGGCACGTTATGCCCCAGCGCAGACACCATGGGCGCGTGCGTGAGCGCGGCCTGCACCACAAGGCCGATGCGGGTGCGCCACAGCAGAAGCCACGCCGCGCCGAGCGCGGCCAGCCCCACCGCCATGACAAAGCCGCGATAGGCCGCGAACTCCAGCCCGCCCAGACGAAACAGGCTGCCCTGCAGCACGGGCGGAATGCCATAGGGCACTGAGGCACTGCCCCACAGCAGCCGCGCGGCTTCCACCAGCACCACGCCGAAGGCGAAAGTGGCGAGCAGCTCGGGCAGGTGGCCCTGCGCGCGCACGCGCCGCAGCACCCCGACCTCGAACAGCGTGGCCACCGCGGCCACCGCCAGCGGCGCGACCAGCAATCCGCCACAGAAACCCAGCCACTGCCCGGTCTGCCATGCCACATAGGCGCCGAGCATGTAAAAACTGCCGTGCGCGAAATTGAGCACCCCCAGCAGCGAAAAGATCAGCGTCAGCCCGCTGGCCAAGAGGAACAGCAGCAGGCTGTAACTCAGACCGTTGAGCAGCGACAGCAGCAGGGCGTCCATGCGCGCGCTGGCGGGGTCATGCGGTCGGTCGCACGCGGGGCAGGGCGCTCAGTTCCCGCCGCGTACCGCGCTGGCCCGTACTTTGGGCGGTTTGACCGGATAGATTTCGGTGGTCAGCGGGCGCTGCATGGTGCACTGCGCGGGCAGGGTGGTCTGCGCAGGCGGGTCGGTGTGGTCCAGGGCGAAGGTGTAGCCAGTGTTCTCGACGTTGTAGGGGTTGGCGGCAGACACCGGCTGCCAGGAGCTCACATAGATCGGCTGCAGCAGTTGATGGTCGGCCGCGCGCATGGTCACTTCGCCGTTAAAGGTGTGGAATTTCAGCCCCTCCATCGCGCTGGCGACCTTGATCGGATCGATGCTGTGCGCCTTGGTCATCGCCGCGGTCAGTAGCAGCAGGCCGGTGTAGGTGACCGGCACCGAGAAATCCTGCTTGTACTTGTCGCGAAAGCCTTTCTGCAGGCTTTGCAGTGTGCCGGGCAGATTGGGCTCGCTGTAGTACACCAGTTTCACCCGGCCGGCGTCGTGCGGGCCGATTTCGCTGGGCGCGCCCAGGCTGCTGGCGTAGAAGGTGTAGAGATCGGCCTTCAAGCCGCCTTGCTGCGCCGCCTTGATCAGCAGAGTCAGATCCGGGCCCCAGTTGGCGGTGATGATGCAGTCGGCCTTGGCCGCCTGCACCTTGGCGATGTAGGGCGAGAAGTCCTTGACCTGCCCGAGCGCAACGAAATCCTCGCCGACGATCTGGATGTCCGGGCGTTTGCGCGCGAGCATTTCGCGCGCATATTTGGCCACTTGGTGGCCGAAGGAATAGTCCTGCTCGATGAGGTAGACGCGCTGGATGTCCGGGCGGTTGCGGATGTCGTCGGTCATCGCCTGCAGGGTCATCGGCACGCTGGGCTGCAAGGCAAAATGCCAGAAGCTGCAGTCGCTGCCGGTCAGCGCCGGGTCGACCGCGGCGTAGTTGAGATAGACCACCTCCTTGCCCGGATGCCGCACGTTGTGGCGGCTGACTGCCTTGGACAAGGCCAGCGCAGCGCCCGAACCGTCGCCCTGCAGCACATAGCGGATGTCCTGGTCGATGGCGGCCTGCAACGCGTTGACCGTGTCCTGCACCGCGCCTTTGTTGTCGAACGGCACGATCTCGAACCGCACCCCGGCGGTGTTGCCGCGGTTGACCCGGTCGGCGACGAACTGCCAGCTCTGCAGCTGGTTCTGGCCGATGGCGGCAAACGGCCCGGTCAGCGGGTCGATGAACGCCAGTTTGACGACTGGCAGTTCGCGCGCACGCACGGGCAGCGCACCGGCGGCAAGGCTGCCCGCCATGAGGGAGAGAAGATGTCTGCGGGAGAGGGTCATGTCAGCACGGCCTTTCATGGCTTGGACCCGCCGAGGTCCATCGGCGGGTCATCGGCAGGTCAAACGGCAATGCTATTGAAATTTGCGCACCACCCCCCGCGATGAAGGGGCAGGAGGCGCTCAGAACGCCACGCTCAAGCGCGCGTAGACGGAACGTCCAGGCCCTGGCACGGCGATGCCCCAGGGCAGGCCGTTGATCGACATGGTCGTGCCCTGACCGACGTAGGTGCCGCCTGTGGGCAGGAAGTAGAGCTTGTCCAGCAGGTTCTCCACGCCGACGTCCACCCGCGCCTGCTTGAGCTGGTAGCTGGTGCGCAGGTTGAGCAGACCGTAGCCAGGGGTGGGGATTTCATTGCGCACTGCTGACACCTGGGTCTTGGCCTTGACCAGCACCCACTCCAGTGCATTGCTCCAGCCGCCGATTCGCTGGGTCAGCGACAGCCGGGCGTTGAGCGGCATGATGGCATAAAGGTTGTCGCCCGTGGTGGTGTTCTCCCCACGGGTGTAGTTGACCACGCCCTGCAGCCCAAGCCGCCCGATGGCGCTGTCGCCCAGCGGCATCTTGCCTGAGAGATTCAGGCCATACAGCCGCGCGGTCTGGTTGAGGTATTTGAGGACGACGAAGCGGTTTCTGACGGGCACGGCCACCGGGGCGTTGGTCGCCGGATTCCATTGCACCGCGTCGATGTAGTCGGCGACATGGGTGAAAAACGGCTGGGCGCTGAGCTGCCAGGCGCGGTCGGCACTGTGCCAGTCGATCTCGGCCGACAGGGTGGTGGCCTTTTCCGGCTTGAGATCGGGGTTGCCGATATAGCCGTTGCCATCGCCGAGGAAGTTGTTCATCACCGCGGCCATGGACCAGGTACTCCAGGGATAGCGCTGGTAGAGGCTGGGCGAGCGCACGTTGTGCGACAGCCCCACGGCGATGTCCTGCTGAGGCGAGAGCGTCCAGCGCGACAGCAGCGAGGCGTCGACATGGGTGTCGGTGCGCTTGCGGTCGATGGCGTTGAACGCGCTGGCGTCGCGCAGTTGGTAGGTGGTCATCGTGCCCATGCCGTTGGTGTTGGCATAGCCGTGCACCGCGCCGGTGTCGGTGCTGACGCGCTCGACGCGCAAGCCGGTGAGGGTTTGCCAACTCGGGCTGAGCTGCTTTTGCCACTCGCCCCAGACCCCCAGACGGTCGCGTTGCCCGTCTTGGATGTTGAGGAAAGTGCCCGGCCACATCATGGCCCCCGACGGCGTCCAGTAGTCGTCCAGACGGTAGCGCTGGTAGTCCAGGCCGGTGCGCAGACGGTCTTGCGCGTTCAGATCGATGCTGGCGCTGAGCTTGGCCCCCGTGGTGCGAGACTGGGTATACATCGGCATGCCGGCGGCGCAGGTCGGTGAGATCGGGCTGCACGGACTGCCATAGGGGACGGTGGGGCCGCCGCTGGCGCTGCCATACCAATAGCGTTTGTCGGCGCCGAAATCCATGAAGTGATCGACCGTTTCGTGATAGACGCGGGCGTCGAGGCTGCCCCAGCCGAAGGTTTTGAGCCAGTGCAGGTTGACGCGTTTTTCGGTATTGCCCAGCATGTCCATGCGCTGGTTGGGGTAGAGCTGGTACGGCACGTCCTGATAGCCCAGGCCGAGTTCGAGCAGTTGGTCGCTGCCTTGCCAGGCCAGGCCGAGGGTGTGGTTGCGCACGTCATACGCGGTGGAGCCGACGACGTCGCGGCCCAGGTTCACATCTTTACGTCCGGTGGCGGTGAATGACTTGAAATCGCCACCGGCGGAATAATCGCTGGCCTTGGTCAGCGCGCCGTCGTAGGTCAGGGCGAAGCTGGGCGTGCCGTAAAAAGCGTTCAGCCCCATGCCGCGCGCATCCCCGTTGCTCGCATACCCACCGCTGATCTCGCCGCCCGCGATCTGGGCCTGGCCGGCCGGGGCAAAACGCGGCGCACGGGTCTTGACCTCGATGGCGCCGCCGATGGCATCGCCGCCGACCGACACCGGCACCATGCCGGCGGGATAGACCGTCACGCTCTGCACCTGCGAAGGCGAGGCGTAGGACAACACCGGGTTCATGTGGTTGGGACAGCTGGCGATCAGCCCCATGCCGTCGAGCTGGATGTTGAGGTTGTCATCGGACAGGCCGTTGTACTGCGGCAGGCCCGACATGCCGCCCGCAGCGTTGACCGACAGCCCGGGCAGACCCAGCAGCAGGCTGGCGGTGTCGTTGGTCGCAGCGCGCCGCGTGGCCAGATCCAGCGTGTCCTGCCACTGCGCCCAGCTGCTCGGGGCAGTGGATGCGCCGGTGACGACCACCGGGGGCAGGGTGGTCTGTGCTGCGTGAGACGGTGTGCTGCCCAGCGCGGCCAGCGCCGAGGTCAGGGCAAGGGACAATAGGGTGCGCGGCAGCCGGTCGCGCGGGATTGGGGAGGCGGAGGCAGACATAAAGAGTGGAAGGTGGATTGCAACCAAGTGTGACGACAATGAAGCCTTCAACTCTAAACAGGCCAGCCAAGCGTGCCTTGCGACAAAAAGTCGCAGTTGTCGGCGGCGTGACACAAGGGAATTCCCGAGGTTGTCTGCCGGGCCGCACCGCAGGTGATCCAGAGACTCTCGATTGAACCCATGCAAGACTTTGTGCTCTTTGACGACGCGCTGAGCAGCGCTGCGCCGCGCAGCCGCCTGTGCATCGACGCGGTGGCGCACTGGCAGGCCTGGCGCGCCGAGGACGTGGCCGCAGCGTTCGACCAGGCCGAGGCGCAACTCGGGCTGGGTCGGCAGCTGGCGTTGTTCGTCGGCTATGAAGCGGCGCAGCCGCTGGCGGGGCTGCCGGTGCACCCGCCTGCGCCGCAGGCAGCGGGCCTCGAGGCGCCGCTGGTCGAAGTGCTCGCCTTCGACACGGTGCAGCGGCTCGACACCGAGCAAACCGCGCGGTGGCTGCAAGCGCAGGAAGCGGCGCTGCCCGCGGCGCAACCCTGTGGCGTGGCCGATCTGCGCGCCGCGCTCGACTTTCCCGCCTACGCCGCCGCAGTCGAGCGCATCCACAAGGCGCTGCAAGCCGGGCAGAGCTATCAGATCAACTTCACCTGGCCGCTGTCGGGCGCGGTTTTCGGTCATCCGCTGGCGCTGTACCGGGCCTTGCGTACGCGTCAGCCCACGCATTACGGCTGTCTGGCCAAACTGGGTCCGCGCTGGGTGCTGAGCCTGTCGCCCGAATTGTTTTTCGAGCGCGACGGCGCGGTGCTCCGGGCACGCCCGATGAAAGGCACCGCGCCGCGCCTGCCCGATGCGCAGGCCGATGTGCAGGCGGCGCAGCAGCTTTGCGCCGACCCCAAGAACCGCGCCGAAAACCTGATGATCCTCGACCTGCTGCGCAACGATCTGGGGCGCCTTGCAGTGCCTGGCTCGGTGCAGGTGCCCGAGCGCTTCACCGTCGAGCCGTATCCGACCCTATGGCAGATGACCTCGAGCGTGCAGGCCGAGATCGACACGCAGTCTCCTCCGCGCTGGGCTGCGATCTTCGCCGCGCTGTTTCCTTGCGGCTCGGTCACCGGCGCGCCCAAGCGCATGAGCATGGAACTCATCGGCCAGCTCGAATCGGTTCCCAGAGGGCTGTACACCGGCGCGATCGGCTACATCGACCCGCGCGACGCGCATCAAGGCCCGCGCGCGGTGTTCAGCGTGCCCATCCGCACCCTGGAAATCGGCGACGCGGAACACACCGAAGGCGCCGCCGCAGGCACGCGCGCACTGCGCATGGGCGTCGGCAGCGGCATCGTGATGGACTCCGAGCCGCAAGCCGAGTGGCAGGAATGCTGGCACAAGCTGCGTTTCGTCACCGCGCACGATCCCGGCTTTGGATTGATCGAGACTTTTGCTGCGCTGTGGCCGCAGCAGGCCGAGCGCATCGAGCGGCATCTGGAGCGGCTTGCGCGGTCGGCGGCGTTTTTTGGCTTTGCCTGCGATGTGCCCAAGCTGCGGCAGGCGTTGACGCAGGCTCATGACGGCTTGGCGGGCACCGCGCCGCTGCTGCCCGTGACCGGCGATGCCTGGAGCCAGGCCTGCGCCGCGCTCGTCCCCGCGCCGTGGCGCACGCGGCTGGTGCTGCGCAAATCCGGCGCTTTCGAGTTGGACGTGCAGCCCATGACCAGCGCGCCGCAGCAACCGGTGCGCCTGTTTCTGGCCGCAGAGCGGCTCGACTCCACTGATCTGTTCCTGCGCCACAAGACCACACACCGTGCCCGCTACGACGCTGCCTGGCGCGCGGCCGAAGCGCAGGGCGCGTTCGATCAACTGTTTTGCAACGAGCGCGGCGAGCTGTGCGAGGGCGGGCGCAGCACGCTGCTGCTGCGGATGGATGATGCCTGGTGGACGCCGCCGTGTTCGAGCGGCCTGTTGCCCGGCGTGGCGCGGCAGTGGCTGATCGACTGCGGCGTTTGCTCCGAGCGGGTGCTGCGCCCTGCGGACCTCGACCGCGCGCAGGCCATCGCAGTAGTCAACAGTGTGCGCGGGGTGCTTGCCGCGACCTTTTGACATGCCCGCAGGCGCTGCCGGGGAAACCGGCTCATCGCAGCGCCCCCTGCATGCGCGTGGCATCATCAATCCATGTCGACTCTGGCTCTTGTTTGGTTCAAGCGCGATCTGCGTGTGATCGATCACGCGGCGCTGGCGGCTGCCGCGCAGTGCGACGCGGCGCTGGCGCTCTATGTGGTCGAGCCCGAGTGGTTAGAGAGCCCTGAATGCGATGCGCAGCATGTGCAATTCGCCGCTGAGGCAGTTGTGTCGCTGCGCCAGGAGCTCGCCGTGCGCGGCCTGCCGCTGCTGCTGCGCCGAGGCGATCTGCCGCAGGTTCTGGCCGACCTGCGTCGCGCGCTGCGGTTCACCCACCTGTTCAGCCATGAGGAGACTGGCCCCGGCTGGAGTGATGCGCGCGACCGGCGCGTGGCCGCTTGGTGCCGCGCCCAGGGTGTGGAGTGGCAGGAGTGGCCGCAAAACGGCGTGGTGCGCCGCCTGCGCGACCGCCGCGGTTGGGCGGCGCGCTGGCAGGCACGCATGGACGCGCCGATCCTCGATGCGCCGCAGCGGTTTCACACCGTGGCCGCGCCGCCTCCTGCGGGTGATTTTCCGGCGCTTGTTGACCTGGGACTGCCGCCAGCGCGGCCCACGCCCGCAGCCAGCCCGCAGGCGGCTGCCGCAGTGATGGAGAGCTTTTTGTCACAGCGTGGTGTCAACTACCGGCGCGATCTGTCCAGCCCGCTGAGTGCCGAGACCGGCTGCTCGCGGTTGAGCGCGCATCTGGCCTTCGGCACGCTGTCGATGCGCCAGGTGCATCAGGCCGCCGAAGCGCGTATCCGGCAGTTGCAGCGCGAGGCCGATCCGCTGGCGCGCAGCTTCGCCTACCACCTGCGCGGCTTTGCCGGGCGGCTGCGCTGGCATTGCCATTTCATGCAAAAGCTCGAAGACCAGCCGGAGATCGAGTTCCACAACTTCGCCCGTGCCTACGACAGCCTGCGCGACCCGGAGCCCGACCCCCGGCTGTTCGCCGCCTGGCGCGAGGGCCGCACCGGCTTTCCCATGGTGGATGCCTGCATGCGCAGTCTCCTTGCCACCGGCTGGCTCAACTTTCGCATGCGCGCGATGCTGGTGAGCTTTGCCGCCTACCACCTCTGGCTGCACTGGCGCGCGCCGGGGCTGCATCTGGCGCGGCAGTTTCTCGACTTCGAGGCCGGTATCCACTGGAGCCAGATGCAGATGCAGTCGGGCACCACCGGCATCAACACCCTGCGCATCTACTCGCCGCGCAAGCAGCAACTCGACCATGATCCGCAGGGTGAATTTGTCCGCCGCTGGGTGCCGGAGTGGGGCACGCCGGACTATCCGCCGCCCATCGTGGACGAGCGCGTCGCGCTCAAGCGGGCGAAGGATCGGCTGTATGCCATCCGCCAGAGCCAAGCCGCGCGCGCGGAGGCCCAGAACGTGCAGCAGCGACACGGTTCGCGCAAGAGTGGCCTGCCGCTAACCGGTACGCGACGCCGGGCGCAGCCCGCGGCGCAGACGCCGCCCGCACAGCGGAGCTTGTTCGAATGAAAGCAGCGCGCTGCACACACAAGGGCAGCAAAGCGGTGTTGCCGAGCAAGCCCTGCGCGGTCTGTGGCAGGCCGATGAGCTGGCGCCGTGCCTGGGCGAAGAACTGGGAGGCGGTGCGCTACTGCTCCGAAGCTTGCCGCAAGAAACGCAACCAGGCCAGGAGCCCGATCGGGGAGCTGCATGACGACCCATGAGACTGCGCGTTCGCTGCGCCATCTGGTGCTGGTGCTGGGCGATCAGCTCGACCTGCGCGCGAGCGCCTTCGACGACTTCGACCCCGCGCAGGACGCGGTGTGGATGGCCGAAGTGGCCGAGGAAGCGACGCACGTGTGGTCGAGCAAGCCGCGCACGGCGTTGTTCCTCGCCGCGATGCGCCACTTCGCGCAGGCGCTGCGGGCGGCAGGTCGGCCGCTGCACTACACCCGGCTGGGTGACGCGGACAACACCGGGAGCCTCGCAGGCGAGCTGCGCCGCGTGGTGCAGGCGTTGCGCCCGGCGCGGCTGGTGCTGACCGCGCCGGGCGATTGGCGGGTCTTGCAGGCGCTTCAAGCCGAGGCCAAGGCGCTGGGCTTGCCGCTCGATCTGCGCGAGGACCGGCACTTCTACGTCACCGTGCGCGACTTCGCCGCGCACGCGCGCGGCCGCAAGCAGTTGCGCATGGAGTATTTCTACCGCGCCATGCGCCAGCAGCACGGCGTGCTGATGGACGGAGACCAGCCCGCTGGCGGGCAGTGGAATTTCGACGCCGACAACCGCGAGGCCTTTGCCAAGACCGGGCCCGGCGCTGTGCCCGAGCCTGCGCGTTTTGCCCCCGATGCCCTCACCCGCGAGGTGCTGGCCTTGGTACAGCAGCGCTTTGCCGATCATCCGGGAAGCCTTGCCGACTTCGCCTGGCCGGTGACGCGCGAGCAAGCCCTGCAGGCGCTCGATCGTTTCGTGCGCGAGCGCCTGCAGGGCTTTGGCCGCTGGCAAGATGCGCTGTGGCCCGATGAGCCGTGGCTATGGCATGCGCATCTGGCTGCGGCGCTCAACCTCAAGCTGCTAAACCCGCGCGAGGTGATCGCCGCCGCCGAGGCGGCATGGCGCGCAGGCAGCGTTGCGCTGTCCAGCGCCGAAGGCTTCATCCGCCAGATCCTTGGCTGGCGAGAGTACGTGCGCGGCATCTATTGGACGCGCATGCCCGGCTACGCCCAAGCCAATGCGCTCGACGCCCACGCGTCACTGCCCGCGTTCTTCTGGACTGGCGACACCGACATGGCCTGCCTGCGTGATGCGCTCACGCAAACGCTGCGCACCGGCTACGCCCACCACATCCAGCGGCTGATGGTCATCGGCTTGTACGCCCTGCTGCTCGGGGTCGAACCCAGTCAAATCAGCGACTGGTTTCTCGCGGTGTATGTGGACGCGGTCGAGTGGGTGGAGCTGCCCAACGTCATCGGCATGAGCCAGTTCGCCGACGGCGGGCTGATGGCAAGCAAGCCCTATATCGCCAGCGGCAAGTACATCGAGCGCATGAGTGCGGGCAGCCACTGCCGCGGCTGCCGCTTCGATCCCGCGCAGCGCACGGGCGAGCGCGCCTGCCCCTACACCACGCTTTACTGGGATTTCTTGCTGCGCCACGAGACGCTGCTTGCCGCCAACCCACGCATGGGGATGCAGCTGAAGAACCTCGCCCGCCTGAGCGCGGATGAACGCGCGCGCATCCAGGCGCAGGCGCAGGCGATCCGGGAGGCGGCATGAGCCCGCTCGATGACGCCGCTGCGTTCGCCCCCACGATCGAAGCGGCGCGACTGCGGTTGCATGCCGTCCAACCGGCCGACTATGCCAAAAGCCGCAACCATTTGCTGGGCAGCGTCACGCGCCTGTCGCCCTATCTCACCCACGGCTTTCTCAGTCTGCGACAGGTTGTTGACCATCTCCAGCGCCGTCACGGTCTTGCTCTGGACCACAAGCTGCTGCAGGAACTGGGCTGGCGCGCCTACTTTCAGCACACCTGGCGCCGCGATGGCGCTGCCATGCTGCAATCGCACCACCCTGGCCCGTTACCCGATGCGGCCTATGCGCGCGAGCTGCCCGCCGATTTGCGCGAAGCCCGCACCGGCGTACCAGTCATTGACCAAACGGTGCGTACGCTCTATGCCACGGGCTACCTGCACAACCATGCGCGTTTATGGCTGGCGTCCTACACCGTGCACCTGCGCAAGGTGCACTGGCGCTCCGGGGCCGACTGGATGGTTACGCATCTGCTCGATGGCGACCTGGGCAGCAACCATCTGTCGTGGCAATGGGTGGCGGGAACAGCCAGCAGCAAGCCCTATCTGTTCAACGCCGACAACGTCGCCAAGTTCGCCCCGACGGGTTGGCACAGCCCCAACACGGTGATCGACACCAGCTACGAGCAGCTCGACGCGTTGGCGCGTCAGCCGCATGACTGCGGGCCTGAGCGCAGCGCAATCGATGGCGTGTCCGAACCCGCCGCGCTCATGTGTCCGCCCGGCGATCTGTTCGTCGTGCCAGACGCCCGAGCCGTCGCCGGGCGCGATGTCTGGCTAGTCCATCCTTGGGCGCTGGGCGAGGTGCCGGGTGGCCTGCTGCCGGTGGCCGTGCTCGACGCCGACTGGCACGCGCGCTGGCCCTGGTCGCAAAGGCGCTGGCTATTTGTCGTCACGCGCATGCAGGCACTTGCAGCGCTGCGCTGGTTCGGCCCGCAGACGGAACTGCTGCAGACCCTGCGCGCGGCGCGCTCGGTGCAGGGCTGGCGCAACCCGCATCTTGACGCCGCGTGGGACGCGCTGCCGCTCAACCAACCGCCTGCGCCCTGGTCCGAGCCTGCCCAGCGCTGCCGTTCGTTTTCCGCGTATTGGGCCTGGGTGCGTGAACACGCACCGCAGGCTGCCAACCCTGTCCTCAGCATCCAAGGAGCGTTGTTCCATGACTGACACCCCCACTCCCACCCCCATCGTCCTCGTCACCGGCGCGCGCGGCGGCATCGGCCACGCATTGTGCGCACAACTGCACTCGCAGGGCTGGCAGATTGCCGCAGTCGGCCGCGACGCCGCGTTGCTCGGCGATGTGCCAGCCCATGCGCGCATCGCCGCCGACACCACCACGCCGGAAGGCGCTGCTGCTGCGGTGGCGGCGTGTACCGAGCAGCTTGGCGCGCCCACGCATCTGGCGCATTGTGTTGGCAGCACGCTCATCGCTCCGCTGCACCGCACCACGTCAGCGCAATGGCGCGAGGTGCTGCGGGTCAATCTGGACAGCGCGATTGCCATGCTCGGCGCATGGATCGAGTCGCGCCGCGCGGCGCAGACGCCGGGGGCAGCGGTGTTGGTCAGCTCCGTGGTCGCGCAAATCGGCGTGGCCAACCACGAGGCGATCGCCGCGGCCAAGGCCGGCGTGGAAGGGCTGGTGCGCAGCGCCGCGGCGACTTACTCCTTGCACGGGCTGCGGATCAATGCCGTGGCTCCCGGCATGACCGACACCCCGCTGACCGCTGGCATGCTCAAGGTGCCGGCGATGCGCGAGGGCGCAGGCAAGCAATATCCACTGGGCGGGGTACAGACCGCCGATCAGGTGGCGGACGCAATGGCCTGGCTGCTGTCGGGCAGCGCTAACCGTATCACCGGTCATGTGTTGCCGGTGGACGGCGGCTTCACCCATATCCGACCGTTGGTGAAATAGTTTGTCCTAGACAAAACAATGCCAAAGGAGGGGTTTTGCATTCTCCAGCAACATAGGTAACAGCGTGTATCACGCTGCTTAGCCAACCCTCGACGTGCAAAGGAGAATGTGATGAGCAGATGGATCAAGTGGTTTGCCGCACTGGGTGCGGCTTTCAGTCTGGTGGCCTGTGGTGGTGACGGTGGTGGCTCGCCCGGAACGATTGCGCAAGTCGCGCAGCAGCAAGGTTTCACGGCCCTGGTGGCCGCGGCCTCCAAGGCGGGTTTGGTCGATACGCTCAACACCCCGAATGCCAACCTCACGGTCTTCGCGCCGACCGATCAGGCGTTCACCAACTTGGCGTCGCAGCTGGGCTTCAGCAGCGCGACTGCGATGGTCAACGCGCTACCCGGATCGGCGTTGAAGAATATTTTGCTCTATCACGTGCTCTCCGGTGTGAAGGACGCACAGGCCCTTGCTGCTGGCGGTGCCACACAGCAAACGCTTTACAACTTCGGCGGGCAGCCCGCGACACTGTCGCTGAACAGCGCCAACGGTGTGGTGATCACAGACGCGGCGCTGACCCAGGCCACCGTGACACAGCCTAATGTGGGCGCGTCCAACGGCGTGATCCATGTCATCAACAAGGTGCTCATCCCGCCGGGGGTTCTCAATGTGGTGCAGATGGCGCAGGTCAACCCGTTGTTCAGCAGCCTGGTCAATGCCGTGGTTGCAACCAATCTGCAAGGCGCGCTCAGTGGTGCTGGGCCGTTCACGGTGTTTGCACCCACAAATGCGGCCTTTGCAGCGGCGCCGAGCGGCCTGACCAATGCGCAACTCCAGACGGTATTGCTCTATCATGTCATAGACAAACAGGTGTTGGCTGTTGGCGCCGACCGAAAACTGAGCCGCTTTTGAGGGTCGTGCCGACCCAAAATTGAGCCAGGTGAACAACCTACTCTGCTGTTTTTTTGAGCAGCAGAGGACAAGGAGTGATCACCATGG